>ERZ1645185.208-NODE-208-length-25664-cov-5.338240_pt1 | contig 25664 bp, 23 predicted proteins | sample MGYA00575351_ERZ1645185 | MGnify/ENA primary metagenome ERZ1645185 (study PRJEB40838, sample SAMN11284767) | freshwater sediment metagenome | isolation source: river sediment | host: Sediment | place: India: Jana village, Kanpur | collected 2015-12-17 ... | reverse complement strand
CACGACTCCTCGCTGAGGCGCCAGGCGCCCGAGCAGGTGCTGCTCTGGATCACGGTTGCCGTGCTCGGCGTGCTCGTCGCGGCACTCGCGCGGCAGGTGGGCGTGCTTCACGAACGGATCGCCCCTGCCGGTGCGCTGACGCTGCATCAGGGTGTGAAGGTCGGCGACGCCGCGCCGGAAATGCATGTCAAATCACTCAGCGGTGACGCTGTCGTGATCGGCGGCGCACGCGGCCGCAGCCAGCTGATCTTCTTCCTGTCGCCCGACTGCCCCATCTGCAAGACGCTGCTGCCGGTGTTCAAATCCGCTGCCGCCGCCGAGAGCGGGTGGCTGGACGCGATCCTTGCGAGCGACGGCGATGAGGCCGCGCATCGGCGCCTGATGATGGCTGAGGGCCTAGCGGGCTTTCCCTATGTCCTCTCCGAGGATCTCGGGCGCCGCTTCGGCGTCTCGAAACTGCCCTATGCGGTGCTGATCGGCGAAGACGGAAAGATCGCCTCGCTCGGTCTCGTCAATACGCGTGAACATCTCGAAAGCCTGTTCGAAGCCAAGGAGCGCGGCGTCGCCTCGCTCCAGGACTTCCTGGCGAAGCGATAAGGGGAAAGCGGGCCATGGCCATCGACAAGATCACCGAAGCGCTCACCCGGCGGGTGGCGAAAACGACCTCGCGCCGCAGCCTGCTGACGCTGATCGGCGGCGCGATCACCGGCGCGGCGGCGTTCCCCGTGCTGCCCGTCTCGCGCGCCTATGCCGCGGCAAACCCGGCGCACGGCGGCGCGGGCGGCGGCGTTGCCCCGCAGCCGACCGGCAACCCGCAGGATCCCGGCGATCAGGCGAGCTGCGACTACTGGCGCTACTGCGCGATCGACGGATTCCTCTGCTCATGCTGCGGCGGCACCGCGAGCACCTGCCCGCCCGGCACGGAAATGTCGCCGATCACGTGGATCGGCACCTGCCTCAATCCGGCCGACAATCGCTCCTACATCATCAGCTACAACGACTGCTGCGGCAAATCTTCGTGCGGGCGGTGCCTCTGCAACCGCAACGAAGGCGACCGGCCGATGGTGCGGCCGCAGGAGAACAACGACATCAACTGGTGCCTCGGCACGTCGAGCGCGATCTACAATTGCTCGACGGCGGTCATCCTCGGCGTGGCGCTGGAGAAATGACGATGCTGCGCATGGCGGCTGCAATGCTGATGATGGTGCTGCCCGCCGCTGCCCAGGCGGCGGATGGTCCGGCGCTCTACAAGCGCTGCGCGGCGTGCCATCTTGCAACGGGCGCGGGCGTGCCGGGTGCGTTTCCCTCCCTTAAGGTCGAGCCCGCAATGCTGGCCGCGAAGCCCGATGGGCGGCGTTTCCTGGTGCTGGCGGTGACGCGTGGCCTTTCCGGGCCGCTCGTTGTCGACGGCAAGACCTATCGCGGGGTCATGCCCGCGCAGCCGATGAAGGACGACGAGGTCGCGGCGGTTCTCAACCACGTGCTCGATACGATCGCGGCGGCCGACAAAAAGGTGAAGCGTTTCAGTGCCGACGAAGTGGGCGGCATCCGCAAGGGCGGCGCGGCGCTGACACCGCGGCAGGTCGCCGAACTGAAAGCCGCCATCAAGTGATGCTGCGCGGCATCCTCGCGCTCGCGGCTCTCGCCGGTGTGGCCGGTGCGGGGCTTGCTGCGCAGGGTGATCTCCGCGAAACCGGCGTTTCCAATCCGGCGCTCGCGCGGCAGAACTGGATGCTGAAATGCCAGGGCTGCCACCGGTCCGACGCCACCGGCACACCCCAGACGACGCCTGCAATGGCGGGGATCGTGGCGAAGTTCCTGCATGTTCCGGGGGGGCGCGAATATCTGGGGCGCGTTCCCGGCGTCGCGACCGCGCCGGTTAGCGATGCCGAACTCGCGGACCTTTTGAACTGGACGCTCTACCGGTTCGACGGCGCGCACGTTCCGGCGGATTTCAAACCCTATACGGCAAGCGAGATCGGCAAGCTGCGCAAAGAGCCGCTGCGCACCGACGCGCCTGCGATGCGGGCCGTTCTTGTCGAGAAGATCAATGCTCTTGCGGAGGGCGGCGACACATAATTCGGGGAAACAAAAAAGGGGAAGGTCTGATTATGAAGATTAAAGGACGCGCGGCGTTTTCCGCCGCCATCGTGCCGCTGCTGCTTACGGGTACGGCGGGCATTGCGCACGCGCAGGAAACCGCGGAGGTCGCGGATACGGAAATCGTCATCACCGCCACCAAGCGTGCCGAACGGCTTCAGGACGTGCCGATTTCGGTCTCCGCGATCGGCGGCGATCAGCTTTCGAAATCGCGCGTGACGAATGCCGATGATCTCGTCACCAAGGTTGCAAACCTGCAGCTGACCAGCATCGTCGGCGACAACACGCCGATCTTCGCGCTGCGCGGCGTTTCGATGTCCGACTACAGCCTCAACCAGTCGAGCCCGGTCGCGACCTATTACGACGAGGTCTACAAGGGCAATTTCGCGTTCCTCGGCGTCGCCATGTACGACCTTGAACGCGTCGAGGTGCTGCGCGGCCCGCAGGGGACGCTCTACGGCAAGAACACCACGGGCGGCGCCGTCAATCTCATCAGCCGCGCGCCGGAACTCGGCGAGACGAGCGGTTATCTGAATTTGGGTTACGGCAATTACAACCGCATGGATGCGAACGGCGCGATCAACGTGCCGATGGGCGACAAGGCGGCGGCGCGTGTCGCGTTCAGCTTCGCGCGTGCGGACGGCTGGTTCAAGAACCAGCTGCCGGGCGAGCCCGACCTTGCGGGCGTGCGCGAATATGCGGTGCGCGCGTCGGTCCTGCTCGAACCTTCGGACGGCGTGCGCTTCGTGCTGCGCGGTTCCACGAGCTATCAGAACCCGCGCAACTACGGCATCTTCGCGCAGCCCGCGGATGTGCATCGCGTCGGACTCGGCAAGCGCGAGATCGAGGCGAACGTCACTGACCGCCGCCGCGCGCGCACATATTCACTGGCGCTGACCGGCAACATCGACGTGTCGGATACGCTCACCGTCACCAGCATCACCTCATGGGACAAGGGCAAGCTCTCGTTCTATGAAGATACTGACGGCACGGCGACCGAACTGCTGGAGATCCCGTATTACGACAAGGCGAACCAGTTCGCGCAGGACCTGCGGCTGACGAGCGACACGGGCGGTCCGTTCGATTTCATTCTCGGCGCCTATTACAACCGCGAGAAGGTGTTCATCAGCACCACCTTCGAAATCGCCAAGGATGTCGATTCGGACGGTCTTCCCGGCGTGACCGATGCCGACTGCGCGATCGGCCTGCCGCTCGGCTGCCTGTTCGCCAACAGCTTCGATCAGGTGAAGAAGAGCTTCGCGCTCTACACCGACATGAATTACGATATCAGCGAGTCCATCACGCTGCGCGGCGGTCTGCGCTATACGCATGATACGGGTCGGCAAACCGATTTCGAATCGAATGCGCTGGGCCCCAATGGCGTGCTGGTGGTGAATCTGATCCCGCCGTCGAACCTCAAATACAGCACCGACAATATTTCAGGAAAGATCGGTCTCGACTACAAGCTCGCCGACGGCAATCTTCTCTATGCGCATTTCAGCCGGGGCTACCGTGCGAGCAGCTTCAACGCGCAGGCGTTCTTCGATCCGTCCGAGCTTTCGATCGCGAAGCCGGAAAAGGTGAACGCATACGAGATCGGTGCCAAGACGCAGTTCGCGGGGCGTACCGTCACGCTCAATCTCGCCGCCTTCTATTATGATTACCGCAATCAGCAGTTCATCAACGCCGATCCGGTGACCGCGGCGCAGACGCTGCTCAATATCAATAAATCGCGGATCATGGGCGGTGAGGCCGAACTCAGCGTTCGGGCAAGCGACATGGTTTCGTTCCGCGCCGGACTCGGCCTTCTCGATTCCAAGATCAAGAAGGGTACGGTGAGCGGTGTCGACGTCTCGGGTAACGAGCTGTCGAACGCGCCCTCGCTGACCTTCAACGGCGGCGTCGATCTCACGGTGATGGATTCGGACGCCGGCAAGCTCAGCCTGCACGGCGATGTGAGCTATTCGTCGAGCCAGTATTTCGAAGTGCTGAACGTGCCGCGGCTGCAGCAGGGCAGCTATGCGATCCTCGGCGCGCATATCGACTACGAAACCGCGGACGGGCGCTGGAACGCGTCGATCTGGGGCAAGAACCTGGGCAACAAGTTCTACTTCACCTCGCGCGTCGATCTGCTCGCGGGCTTCGGGTTCGATTATAATCACATCAGCGCGCCGCGAACCTACGGCGTGACGGTTGGGTACAAGTTCTAAAGACGACGACACTGGGGAAGGATCGGTTATGGACGACTATCGGCTGCTGATCGGCGGCGCGCTGGTGCCGGGCGATATGACAATGGATGTCATCAACCCGGCGACGGAAGAGGTGCTCGCCGTGTGTCCGCGTGGATCGGAAGCCCAGCTTGATGCTGCGGTTGCCGCCGCGAAGGCCGCCTTCCCCGCATGGTCGCGGCGTTCCATGCAGGAACGCCGCGATCTCCTCCTGAAACTCGCCGACGCGATCGAGGCGAAGACGGACGCGTTCGCCCGTCTGCTCACGCAGGAGCAGGGCAAGCCGCTTTCCGAATCGACGGCCGAGATCGTCTACACGGCGGCGTTCATGCGTTACCTCGCATCGCTGGAACTCAGCGATCGCATCCTTGAGGACAATGACAATCGCCGTGTCGAGATGCGGCGGCGGCCGCTCGGCGTGGTGGGCGCGATCATTCCGTGGAACTTCCCGGTGCTGATCGTGGCGTTCAAGATGCCGGTGGCGCTGCTCGCGGGCAACACGATCATCCTCAAGCCCGCACCGACGACGCCGCTGACGACTTTGAAGCTTGGCGAGCTTTGTGCGGAGATTTTCCCGGCGGGCGTCATCAACATCATCACCGATCAGAACGATCTCGGCGGCAAGCTGACGACGCACCCGGATGTCGCGAAGATCTCGTTCACAGGCTCGACCGAGACGGGCAAGAAGGTGATGGCGAGCGCGGCGTCCACGATCAAGCGCATCACACTCGAACTCGGCGGCAACGATGCTGCGATCGTGCTGCCGGATGCCGATCCGAAGGCGATCGCGCCGGGCATTTTCGGTGCCGCGATGATGAATGCGGGGCAGGTGTGTCTCGCCGTGAAGCGCGTTTATGCACATTCGTCGATTTACGAAGAGCTGTGCGCGGAACTTGCGCGGCTCGCGGACGAGGCGATCGTTGACGACGGGCTCGCGCAGGGCGCGCAGATCGGGCCGCTGCAGAACAAGATGCAGTACGAGAAGGTGAAAGGTTTCCTGGATGATGCGCGCGCGGCCGGCACGATCATCGCGGGCGGTGATGTCGTCGATCGGCCGGGCTATTTCATCCGGCCGACGATCGTGCGCGACGTGACGGACGGCACCCGCATCGTCGACGAGGAACAGTTCGGACCCGTGCTGCCGGTGATCCGCTACGACGATGCGGAAGACGCACTCGCGCGCGCCAACGCCTCGCCGTGGGGGCTTGGCGGATCGGTGTGGGGCAAGGACCGCGACACCGCCTATGACATCGCGACCCGCATGGATTCAGGCACGGTGTGGATCAACAAGCACCTCGATTTCGGGCCGAACATTCCCTTCGGCGGCGCCAAGCAATCCGGCATCGGCGTCGAATTCGCCGAAGAAGGCCTGCACGAATTCACGCAGGTGCAGATCATCAACGAAGCGCGATGACGGCGCCTTTCGAATGGAATCCGCCCGCGCGAACCAATTTCGCGCGGGATCGGATGCAGACACTTGCGCGTGAGCGCGGCAACGACCGTGCGCTGCTGTGGGTCGATGCGGGCGGGCGGGTTGAAGACATCAGCTTCGCCGCGCTCGACGAACGGGCGGCGAAGGCTGCTTCCGTTCTGAAGGACGCGGGCGTGCAGCGCGGCGATACGGTGCTGATCCTGCTGGCGCGCGAACTGGAATGGTGGGAGCTGATGCTCGGCTGCCTGCGGCTCGGCGCGATCGCTTCGCCCGGCACCGTGCAGCTGATGCCCAAGGACATCGCCTATCGCCGCGCGGCGGCAAAGGCGGTGTGCGTGGTTGCGGGGGCGGATATCGCGGACCGCGTGGATGCCGCGCTTGGCGACGACAAAATCGCGAAGCTGCACATCGGCGGACCGCGCGCAGGCTGGGGCGATTATTCGGCGCTTGCGGCAAAGGCAGCGCCGCTCGCGGAGATCGCCGACACCGCGTTCGACGATCCGGCGCTCTGCTATTTCACCAGCGGCACCACGGGCAATCCCAAGATGACGATCCACGGCGCGGGCTATCCGCTTGCGCACGAGATCACGGCGCGCACCTGGCTCGATCTCGGCCCCGGTGACCTGATGTGGAACGTGTCCGACACGGGCTGGGCGAAGGCGGCATGGTCCAGCCTGTTCGCGCCGTGGATGATGGGCGCGGGCATCTTCGCCTATCACGCGCCGGGGTTCGATGCGGAGGCGGTGCTTGGCCTCCTCGGCAAATATCCAGTGACGACGCTGTGCGCGCCGCCGACTGCATATCGCATGTTCGTGCGCTCCGATCTTGGTACGCGGCGCTTCGAGACGCTGCGGCGCTGCGTGAGCGCGGGCGAGCCGCTGAACCCGGAGGTGATCGACCTGTGGCGCGCGGCCACCGGGCTTTCGATCCACGACGGCTACGGCCAGACCGAAACCGTGATGCTCTGCTGCAACCGCGCGGGCGCGGAGCGGCAGGGCGCGATGGGCAAGCCCGCGCCGGGGATCGACCTTGCGGTGATCGGCGAAGCGGGCGAGCGCCTGCCGCCGGGCGAGGAAGGCGACATCGCGCTGCGCGTGGCGGAAGGGCGCCCGCCGGGGCTGTTCCTCGGCTACCGCGACGATGACGAACGCACGGCGAGCGTGTTCCGGGACGGCTGGTATCTGACCGGCGACCGCGCCTTCGTGGACGAAGACGGCTTCTTCTGGTTCGTGGGCCGCGCCGACGATGTGATCCTTTCGGCCGGATACCGGATCGGGCCGTTCGAGGTGGAGAGCGCGCTGTTCGAGCATCCGGCCGTCGCCGAGAGCGCGGTCGTGGCGAGCCCCGATCCGACGCGCGGCGAGGTGGTGAAGGCGTTCGTCGTGCTCGCCGCCGGGCACGATGCTTCGGATGCGCTCGTCGAGGCGTTGCAAACGCACGTGAAATCCACGACGGCGCCCTATAAGTATCCGCGCAAGATCGAATTTGTCGCATCGCTGCCAAAGACAGTGAGCGGCAAGATCCGGCGCAAGGAATTGAGGGAGCAGGAATGGTCCGGGGAGAATCGCAAGAGCTGAGCCACGTCGTTGGGGAAAGCGAACCGCCGCTGATCGAGAAGACGATCGGCGCGATGCTGGCCGAGGCGGCGGCGCGCGACCCGGACGGCGCGGCGCTCGTCGTTCGCCATCAGGGCGTGCGGCTGACGTGGGCGGAGCTGAAGCGGCGCAGCGACGCGGTGGCGTGCGGGCTGCTGGCGGCGGGCGTGCGGCCGGGCGACCGCGTGGGCATCTGGGCGCCGAACTGCGCGGAATGGACGATCCTGCAATTCGCGACCGCGACGGCGGGCATGATCCTCGTGACGATCAATCCCGCCTACCGGACGAGCGAGGTCGAATACGCGCTGAAGAAGGTGGGATGCCGCGCGCTGGTGACGGCGGTGCGCCACAAGACGAGCGACTATGTTGCCATGCTGCGCGAGCTGATGCCGGAGCTTGCGGCGGCGACGCCCGGCACGCTGCGCGCGCGGGCGCTGCCGGATTTGCGCCTCGTCGCGACGATCGGCGAGGAAGCGCACGCGGGCTGCCTGCGCTTCGGCGATCTGGAGGGCGCGGTGGACGCGGCGCAGCTCGCGGCGATCCCCATCGACGCGCACGACGCCGTGAACATCCAGTTCACCAGCGGCACCACGGGCTTCCCCAAGGGCGCGACGCTGACGCACCGGAACATCCTCAACAACGGCTATTTCGTCGGCGCGGGCATCGGGCTTTCGAAGGCCGACAAGGTTTGTATTCCCGTGCCGCTCTATCACTGCTTCGGCATGGTGATGGGCAACCTCGCCTGCCTCGCGCACGGGGCGACGATGGTCTATCCGGCGGAGGCCTTCGATCCGCTTGCGGTGCTGGAAACGGTGGCGGCGGAACGGTGCACGGCGCTTTACGGCGTGCCCACCATGTTCATCGCGGTGCTCGGACGGCCGGAATTCGACAGCTTCGACGTGTCGTCGCTGCGCACCGGCATCATGGCGGGTTCGCCTTGCCCGATCGCGACGATGCGCGAGGTGATCGACCGGCTGGGGATGCATCAGGTGACGATCGCCTACGGCATGACCGAGACGAGCCCGGTGAGTTTCCAGAGTGCGATGGACGACCCCATCGAGGAGCGCGTCTCCACCGTGGGCCGCGTGCAGCCGCACCTTGAGGTGAAGATCGTTGGGCCGGACGGCGAGACGCTGCCGCGTGGCGAAGCCGGCGAGCTTTGCACGCGCGGCTATTCGGTGATGCGGGGTTACTGGGACGATGCCGCGCGCACGGCGGACGCGTTGGACGAGGACGGCTGGATGCATACCGGCGACATCGCGACGATCGACGCCAAGGGCTATTGCCGGATCACCGGCCGCATCAAGGACATGGTGATCCGCGGCGGCGAGAACATCTACCCACGCGAGATCGAGGAGTTCCTGCTGACGCACCCGCACATCGCCGATGCGCAGGTGATCGGCGTGCCGGACGACCGCTACGGCGAGGAACTGTGCGCTTGGGTGATGACGCGCGGCGGCGCGGCGCTTTCCGAGGAGGAGGTGCGCGAGCACTGTCGGGGCCGCATCGCGCACTACAAGGTGCCGCGCTATGTACGGATCGTGGAGACCTTCCCGATGACAGTGACGGGCAAGGTGCAGAAGTTCGTGATGCGCGAAACGATGATCGCCGAACTGAGGGGGTGAGGGGGGTGCGTCCCTCGACTTCGCTCGGGATGAAAACCCTTTTTACTCTGCGATCATCATCCCGAGCGTAGTCGAGGGACGCACAACGCATTCAGCCGAAGAGCGACCGGGCCTTCGCCATGCGTTCCAGCGCGGCGTCGATCGTCACGTCGGTTTTGGCGAAGCAGAAGCGGACCACCGATGTGACGGGCGCTTCCGCGTAGAACGCCGAGACGGGAATCGCGACGACATCGCCCTCGCGCGCCAGCCGGTCGCAGAAACTCACGTCATCGAGCGCGATGCCCGAGGCGGCGAGATCGACCGACAGGAAATAGGTGCCCGCGCTCGGCAGCGTCTTCCAGCCGGCGGCTTCGAGGCCGCTTGCCAGCCGGTCGCGCGAGCGGGCGAAATCTGCGCGCATGGTGGTGAAATAATCGTCGGTCTTGCCGAGGCCGTAGGCGATTGCCGCCTGCAGGTTCGGGGGCGTCGTGAAGGTGAGGAACTGGTGTGCGCGGGCGAGCACTTGGCTGAGCCTGGGCGCGGCGCACATCCACCCGACCTTCCAGCCGGTGAGCGAGAAGATCTTGCCGCCAGAGCCGATCTTCACGGTGCGTTCGCGCATTCCCGGCTGCGCCATGATCGGCGAATGCGCGCGGCCATCGAACACCACATGCTCCCACACCTCGTCGCTGATGACCACGGCGTCGTGCGCGATGACGAAGCGCGCGAGGAGCGCGAGTTCGTCTTCGGAGAACATCGTCGCGGTGGGATTGAGCGGGTTGTTGAGGAGGACGATGCGGGTGCGCGGGGTGAAGGCCTCCGCGAGCGCCGCTTCGGTCAGCCGCCATTCGGGCGGCTCAAGGCGGATCAGCTTCGGGACGCCGCCTGCCTGGCGCACCATTGGCAGATAGGCGTCGTACATCGGCTGGATCATCAGCACCTCGTCGCCGGGGCTGACGAGCGCCATGATCGAGGCGGCAAGCGCTTCGGTCGCGCCCGATGTGACGGTGATCTCGCGCTGCCAATCGAGATCGATGCCCTGATGGCGGCGGTAGTGATCGGCAATCGCCTGCCGAAGCTCCGGGATGCCGGGCATCGGCGGATACTGGTTGTAACCGTCGGTGAGCGCGCGGGCGCCGGCTTCCAGCACGTCGCGCGGCCAGCCCGCATCGGGGAAGCCTTGCCCGAGGTTGATCGCGCCCGTTTCGCGGGCAAGCGCGGACATCTTCTCGAAGATGGTGGTCGGCAGGTTGGCGTAGAGCGGATTCATGGAGATGTTTCATAGGTGAGCGGAAACCGCTTCGCCAGCACCGCCGTCATGGTTAAGAAAACATCATGGTTGCAAGCATATTCGCCGAGGCCGCGGAGGCCATTATCGCCGTGGGGCGCGCATTCGACGCGCGCGGCTGGGCGCCTGCGACGAGCGGGAACTATTCGGTGCGGCTGAATGACGGCAGCTTCGCCGTGACGGTTTCCGGGTGGCACAAAGGACGCCTGACGCCGGACGGGGTGATGCGCGTGGATGCGGCGGGCACGTCGCTCGACGGCAAGCGGCCGAGCGCGGAGACGGCGCTGCATCTGTCGCTCTACCGCCGATTCCCGGAGGTCGGCGCGGTGCTGCATAGCCATTCGCCGCAGGCTGTCGCGCTGTCGCGGGTGCTGGGAGGGAACTGGACGATCCGGGGCCATGAGTTGGCGAAGGCGTTTCCGGGTGTGACCACGCACGCGGTGGACGTCATGCTCCCGATCGTTGAAAACAGCCAGGACATGCGCGACATCGAGGCTGCGATTGCGCCTTTTCTTGCCGCTGAAACGCCTCCGCCCGCTTACCTTATTCGCGGGCACGGGCTCTACGGCTGGGGCCGCGACATCGCAGAGGCCGAGCGGGTGATCGAGGCGGCGGAATGGCTTGCCGCGTGCGAGGTCGCCGAACGCAGCATGAGGAGGGACGCATGAGTCATCTTGCCGTTTATGCGGAGGACGCGCCGGAGCGTCCGCTTCTGGAAACCGCCGATGCTGCCGAGATCGCGAAGACGCTGGACGCGATCGGCGTGCGCTTTGAACGTTGGCCGACGCGGGATGCCGGGGACGACACGCTCGCGGCCTATGCCGAGGAGATTGCGCGGCTGAAGGCAATCGGCGGCTATCAGGCGGTCGACGTGGTGAGCATGGCGCCCGATCATCCCGAGCGCGCCGTGTTTCGGCAGAAGTTCCTTTCCGAGCACCGCCACATGGAGGACGAGGTGCGTTTCTTCGTGGAGGGCGAAGGCCTGTTCACGCTCCACGAGGACGGGCGGGTGTTCAACATGCTGTGCACGAAGGGTGACCTCATCGCCGTGCCCGCCGGGATGCGGCACTGGTTCGACATGGGGCCGGCGCCGCGCTTCACCGCAATCCGCCTGTTCATCAATCCCGATGGCTGGGTAGCGCGCTTCACTGGCGACGACATCGCGGACCGCTTCCCGCGCCACGAACCGGTGCTCGCCTGAATGGTGCGCGCCGTTCTCACCGACATCGAGGGTACGACGAGCAGCATCGCCTTCGTCACCGACACGCTGTTCCCCTATGCACGGGCGCGGCTGGCGGACTGGATCGCAACGCACGCCGCCGAGGCCGCGCCGATCCTGAAGGACGTGCCGGGCGATCCGGTGGAAACGCTGACGCGCTGGATCGACGAGGACCGCAAGGAGACCGCGCTCAAGACGCTGCAGGGGCTGATCTGGGCGGAAGGCTATGCGGACGGTACGCTGAAGGGACACGTCTATCCCGATGCCGCCGAGGCGCTGCGGCGCTGGCACGCTGAGGGGGTCGGGCTCTATGTCTATTCGTCGGGGTCGGTTGCGGCGCAGAAATTGATCTTCGGATATAGCAACGCGGGCGATCTGACGCCGCTGTTCTCCGGTTATTTCGACACCACCACGGGGCCGAAGAAAGAGGCTGACTCATATCGGCGCATTGCTGCCGAAATCGGTCTGCCGGCGGAGGACATTCTGTTCCTTTCCGACAGCGTTCCCGAAATCGACGCCGCGCGCGGGGCGGGCCTGAAAACCTGTCTCGTCGACAGGGAGGCGGGGAAGGGCGACGTTGCCTCGTTCGCGGAGATCGCCCTGTGAGGCTGGAGGGCGAACACCGACGCTCGATCGCGCGCACCGCCGACGGCAAGGGCGCGCGCATCCTCGATCAGCGGCGCCTGCCGTGGGAGATCGTGTGGGTGGAGCTGCGCTCCGCCGCCGATGCGCAGCGCGCCATTCGCGAAATGTGGACGCGCGGCGCGCCGCTGATCGGTGCGACGGCTGCCTATGGTCTGGCGATGGCACTCGCCGAAGATGGGTCTGATGCGGCGCTGGACGCGGCTTACCACTTGCTTTCTGAAGCGCGGCCTACAGCGGTGAATTTGCGCTGGGCGCTCGATGAGGTGGCGAAGGCGGTGCGGCCGCTGCCGCCATCCGCGCGCGGCGCGGCGGCGTTCGCGCGCGCCGATGCGATCTGCGACGAGGACGTGGCGCTCAACCGCGCGATCGGTGCGCACGGGCTCGAACTGCTGCGCGATCTTCATGCGCGGAATCCGTCGCGCCCGCTGAACATCCTGACGCACTGCAATCCGGGTTGGCTGGCGACTGTTGATTACGGCACCGCGACCGCGCCGATCTATCTGGCGCAGGACGAAGGACTGCCGGTGCATGTGTGGGTGGACGAGACGCGACCGCGCAATCAGGGCGCGCTGCTCACTGCGTTCGAACTCGCCGGGCACGGTGTGCCGCACACCGTAATTGCAGACAACACGGGCGGGCTGCTGATGCAGCGCGGCGAGGTCGATCTGGTCGTCGTGGGCACCGACCGCGTCACTGCGAACGGCGACGTCTGCAACAAGATCGGTACCTATCTGAAGGCGCTCGCGGCGCACGACAATGGTGTGCCCTTCTACGTGGCGCTGCCCTTCACGACGTTCGACCCCGCAACCCCAACCGGGGCGGATGTGCCCATCGAGGAGCGCCATCCCGACGAACTTGCGCTGTTTACCGGACCCGGCGCGGAGGGGTCCGCGACCGTGCGCGTCACGGCCTCTCCCACCTACAACCCGGCCTTCGATGTTACGCCCGCACGCCTTGTCACGGGCTTCATCACCGAACGCGGCCTGCTGGAGCCAACCGCGCTCGCATCCTGACCGGTTCGGGAACGCCTTTCGCAGGCGCGCGTTGTTCTGTGCACACCCAAATGGAGGACTATCGGCCATGTACGGAACAGCAACACGCGGAGGTGCGCGAAGCAGGGCTGGGCTGATCGGGCTCGCCGCGGGCCTCGGCGCCGCTGCGGCGGCATTCGCCGGATGGCGCTTCTTCCGCAATGGGAAGACGGGGCACGGAGCGGCGGCCTTTGCCCCGGGTGAAGCCGATCCCCAGAACCTCGACAAGACACGCTCCGCCGGACAAGAGGCGATGCGCGACAAGCCGAAGCAGGAATGGGACAAGGTCGATCAGGCAGTCGATGAGTCGTTCCCCGCCAGCGACCCTCCCGCGTACTAGCGCGGGCGATGGCCGAGACACTCTCTCCGGCGCTGCCGGATGCGCTGGAGCGCGCGGTAAACGCGGCGCTCCAGCGTTTGCATGAGGCGGGGCTCAAGGTCGGGACGGCGGAGAGTTGCACGGGCGGCTTGCTCGCCTCGCTACTCACCGATGTGCCGGGCTACGGCCATGTCTTCGAATCAGGCCTCGTCGTCTACACGGACGCGGCGAAACAGCGTCTCCTCGGCGTCGATAGCGGGTTGATCAAAGCGCATGGGGCGGTCTCGCGCCCGGTCGCGGTCGCCATGGCGGAAAATTTGTGCGCACGTTCAGAGATTGATCTCGCCTTGGCGATTACCGGATTCGCGGGATGGGCCGGCCCGGGCGACGAACCCGGCCTCGTCTATCTCGCCCGGGCTGGAAGAGGCATGCCCACTGTGTGCCGCGAAGAGCATTTCGGCGACATCGGACGCGGCGCGACGCGCCTGAAATGCATCGAAGCCGCGGTCGCCCTTCTTGAGGACGGTATCGCGCATACCGCCTGAATCGCCCCCGCCCACCAAGCCTTTACGCGCCCAAAGGCCCGTGCTCTACCGGTGAGAGACGAGCGGGAGGGTGCATGACTTCGACTTTCAACCGTCGCGAACTGCTCGCGGCTGGCGGCGCGGTGATAGCTTTTGCGGGGGGCGGTGCGTCGGCCTTTGCCCTGGGCTCAGCTGGGGTCCCTGCAGGGGCGATCGTCGTGAATGCACTCGGCGGCCTCTCCAATCCCAATGTCGAGCCCTCCGAGCGCAAGGAAGCTTCGGGCTGGACGTCGACCGATGCGGTGATCGACCGGCGCGTGATCGATGACGCGCGTGCATCCGGTCTTACCGCCGTCAATATTACCCTCGGACATGTCTTTGGCCCAAACGAGCCGTTCGAGCAGACCGTGCGCGAGATCGCGCACTGGGACGCGGTGGCGCGCCGCTATCCGAACGATCTCGTGAAGATCGAAAGCGCAGGCGACATCCTGCGCGCAAAACGCGAAAACCGCATCGGCCTCATCTACGGTTTCCAGAACACGACGATGCTGGGCAGCGATCCGAGCCGCGCCGATGTGTTCGCCAATCTCGGCGTGCGGATCGTGCAGCTGACATATAATCCCGCAAATGCTGTCGGCGACGGATCGATGGCGCCGGAGAACCGAGGCCTCACGCCGTTCGGGCGCGAGGTCGTCGAGCGGCTGAACGCGAACCGCGTGATGGTCGATCTGTCGCACAGCGGCGAGCAGACCTGCCTGGAGGCCGCGCGCATCTCGAAGCAGCCGATTTCGATCAACCACACCGGCTGCCGCGCGCTTACCGATCTGCCGCGCAACAAGACCGATGCGGAGCTGCGTCTGGTGGCCGAGCGCGGCGGGTTCGTCGGCATCTATTTCATGCCGTTCCTCAATCCCACGAGCAAGGCGACGGCGGACGATGTGGTGGCGCATATCGAGCACGCCGTGAATGTTTGCGGTGAGGATTATGTCGGCATCGGCACCGATGGTGGCATCACCACGATCGACGATCTGAATGCCTACAAGGCGAAGATCGCCAAGGAAATTACGGACCGGCGCGCGGCGGGCATGGGGGCCAAGGGCGAGAATCCCGATACGCTACCCTTCGTGATCGACCTGCGCGGGCCTTCGCAGTTCCACGATCTCGCGGACCGCCTGCGGCGGCGCGGGCATTCGGAAGCCCGCATCGAGAAGATCCTCGGCGTGAATTTCGTCGCCTATGCAAAGCGCGTGTGGGGCGCATAGAGAGGCGCGAAGGGAAATACCATGTCCGACGCGATGATTGCTTTCATCAACACGACCTTCGTGCCCGTGGGCCTGATGCTCATCATGTTCAGCATGGGGCTGACCTTGCGGCTCGGTGATTTCGCCAGGGTCATCACGGACGGCCGTGCGCCGCTCGCTGGACTTGCCGGGCAACTGCTGGCGATGCCGCTGCTCGGCCTTGCGATCGGCATACTGTTCCGCCTGCCCCCCGAGCTTGCGCTCGGCATCTTCATTCTCGGCATTTGCCCGGCGGGGACGACCTCAAACGCGCTCACCTTCATCGCGCGCGGCAATGTGGCGCTGGCCGTGGTGCTCACGGCCTTGTCGAGCCTCGTGACCGTGTTTTCGATCCCCGTGCTGCTGCAATGGGGGCTGCGCCATTTCGGGCTGGAGGGCACCGTGCCGGCGCTTTCGGTTGCCGATACGATGTTGCAGCTTGCGCGGATCACCGTGCTGCCGGTGGCGGCGGGGATGCTCGTTTGCCGATTTGCGCCAGAGGCCGCGCGCAAGATGAGCGGCTGGCTGCGACCCGTTTCGATGATCGTGCTGTTCGGCGTCATCGCGTTTGCCGTCGGCGTCAGTGCCGAAATGGTGCTCGCCAACCTGCTGAACGCCGGCCCCGCAATCTGGACGATGAACATCGTTGCGATGGCGGTGGGGCTCGGTATCGGCCGGGCTTGCGGTGTCAGCAGCCGGGATGCGATGACGCTTGCCATCGAGGTCGGCGTGCAGAATGTCACGCTTGCGACCTTCCTCACGCTCACCGTGCTGAACAGCCTGCCGCTTGCCGTTACCCAGAACATCTATGGAGTTGCCATGATCGTGAATACCCTGCTTCTCGTACGCTGGTTCCGCGCGCGTTTCGCCGGAGACGCTGCATGAGTGCGCCGCTGATGATCGTCAGCGCGGCCGATACCGAGCGCCTGCTCGGCTACGAGGACTGCATCCGTTTGGTGCGCGAGGCGATGGCGGCGCTTTCGCGCGGGGAAACGCGGCAACCGCTCAGGAACATCGTTGACCTCAATGGCGGCAATGCGTTCGGCGTGATGCCGGGCGCGATGCTCGGCGGCACGTTCGGCGCGAAGATCGTCAGCGTCTATCCGGGCAATTTCGCGATGGGCAAGCATTCGCACCAGGGCATCGTCGTGCTGTTCGAGCCCGAAGGCGGCGCGCCGGTCGCGATCATCGACGGCAGTATCGTCACCGCGATCCGCACGGCGGCCGCTTCTGCGGCGGCAACCGATGCGCTCGCGCGGCCGGGCCCGTCGCGGCTTGCGATCCTCGGCTACGGCGAGCAGGCATGGCGGCACGCCGCAGCGGTGCGCTATGTGCGGCCGATCACCGGCGTCAGCGTGTGGGGACGCTCATCTGAGCAGGCCGAGCGGTTCGCGCTGCGGGTGCGCGAGGAGCTTGGACTCGATGCCCAGGCCGCGCCCGACGTGGCGAGCGCCGTTCGCGACGCCGACATCATCTGCACGACGACGGCGGCGGCGGAGCCGATCCTCGCGCTTGCCGACGTGAAACCGGGCACGCACATCAACGTCGTCGGTTCGAGCCGCGCCGGGCCGGCCGAGATCGCGAACGATCTTGTCGCGGCGTCGCGCTTCATCGCCGACTATCGCCCGGGCGTGCTTGCGCAGGGCGCCGAGTTCCTGAACGCGAAGGCGGCGGGGGTTGTGGACGATGCGCATGTCGTCGGCGAGATCGGCGAAGTGTTCGGCGGGACGCTCGCGGGGCGCACGAGCGACGATGAAATCACCATCTACAAGTCGCTCGGCCACATCGTGCAGGATCTCGTGTTGGGCTGGCACGTTTTCGAGGAAGCGAAAAAGCTGGGCCTCGGCACGACCGCACCGTTCTAGCGGGCGTCCGCTCGCTTGGTGCGGAGCGTCGGTGCGGCGGCGGCGGGATCGTCGGGCCAGGGGTGCCGGGGATAGCGGCCGCGCATCTCCTTGGCGACCGCAGCCCAGCTTCCCGACCAGAAGCCGGGCAGGTCCTTCGTCGTCTGGATCGGGCGTCCCGCGGGCGAGGTGAGCCGCAGCACGAGCGGCACGTTTCCGGCGACCACGGGATGCGCGGCGAGGCCGAAGAGCGCCTGCACGCGAAGCTCGACCGCCGGGCCGCCCTCGGCCGCATAGTCAATCGCGTGATGGCTGCCGAGCGGCGAGACGAAGGCTTCGGGGGCGAGGCGATCGACGGCGGCCTTGCCCGCCCAGCCGAGACGCGATTCGAGCATTTGCGTGAGCGCGGAGGCGTTGACGGCGGCAAGCGCGCGTTTGTCTTCGAGGAGCGGCGGCAGCCAGTCGTCCATGTCGGCGGCGAGCGCCTCGTCGCTGATGTCCGGGATCGAAGGATCGACGCGGCGCGCGAACGTTGTGCGGCGTTGCAGCGCGCGGGCATGGTCCGAAAAGGGCAACGTCGCGACGCCCTCCTTGCGCGCGGCTTCAAGAAGCGCGGCGATGATGGCGGCGGGATCGGGGCGGTCGTCCTGCCCGGACGACAGGGCAAGGCTGCCGAGGCGGCGTTCGCGCGTTGCGAGGATGCCGCCTGCGCCATCGGCGCGGACGCGGCGGACCGTTTCGATGTGGTCCGCGAACAGCGATTCGATGAGATCGGGGGCGATGGCGGAGGCGGCGAGGATGCGCGCGCCCGAGGCCGCGCCCTGCACTTCGGCGACAGCGAGATAGGCTTGCGCGGCGAGCGGCGAGGCTGGATCGAGCCGGAAGCCGCGCCCGCCCGAGGATGCCCAATCCTCGCCCGTGCTGCCGCGCCGTTTCGCGATGCGGTCCGGAAAGGCGAGCGCGATGCACGCGGCGACGGGGCCTTCGCCGTCACCGCCGGCCATGCGCTGCCAGCGTCCGGCAAGGCCGCGTGCGGCATCGGCCCGCGTGCCGCGCTCGCGGCGCCAGCGGGCGAGGCGCTGTTCAAGGTCGGTGTCGTTGCCGCCAAGCCCGCGCTCCGACAGCAGCACCGCAACCTCGGCAGCGGTCTTGCCCCAGCCGCGCTGGGCGGCGGCGAGCATCATGTGCGCGAGGCGCGGGGGTAGCGGCAGCTCGGCGATGCGGCGGCCGTGCGCTGTCGGGCGGTTCTCTGCGTCGAGCGCATCCAGTAACCGCAGACGCTCGCGTGCCTCAGAAACGGCGGCGGCAGGCGGCGGATCGAGCCAGCGCAGGGATGCGGGATCGGCAGCGCCCCAGATCGCGCAGTCGAGAACGAGCGCGGAGAGATCGGCTTCGAGGATTTCGGGCGGGTCGAATGGCGGCATCCCTGCCGTCGCGGCCTCTTCCCACAGCCGGTAGCACACGCCCGGCGCCTGCCGCGCGGCGCGGCCCGCGCGCTGCGTGACGGCGGCCTGGCTGGCGCGCTCGGTGACAAGGCGCGTCATGCCGCCGCCGCGATCGTAGCGGGCGCGGCGGGCGAGGCCCGAATCGACGACGATGCGGACTCCGTCGATGGTGAGGCTGGTTTCGGCGATGCTGGTGGCGAGCACCACCTTGCGCCCGTCCGCGCCCTTGCGGATTGCGGCGCGCTGCGCGGCGGGGTCAAGGCTGCCGTGCAGGCGGTGGAGCGCGATGCCGGGAAGCCCCTCCAGCCGCTCGGCGGTACGCTCGATCTCGGCGACGCCGGGTAGGAAGGCGAGGACGTCGCCATCGGCCTCGGCGAGCGCGCGGCGGATCGCAGAGGCCATGCCGTCCTCGATGCGCTGCTCCGCGCTCCGTCCGAGATAGCGGATATCGAGCGGATGGCTGCGGCCTTCGCTTTCGATGACGGGGGCACCGTCCAGCAGCTTGGAAAAGCGGGCACCGTCGAGCGTTGCCGACATCGGCAGGATGCGGAGGTCGGGGCGAAGCGCGGCCTGTGCATCAAGTGCGAGCGCGAGGCCGAAATCGCTGTCGAGGCTGCGCTCGTGGATTTCGTCGAAGAGCACGGCGGAAACACCCGCGAGTTCGGGGTCGGCCTGGATGCGGTTGCGGAAAATGCCCTCGGTGAGCACGAGGATGCGTGTGTCCTTGCCGTGCTTGCTGTCGAGCCGGGTGGCGTAGCCAACGGTCTTGCCGACGGGTTCGCCCGCAAGCTCCGCCATGCGTTCGGCGGCGGCGCGCGCGGCGAGACGGCGGGGGGAGAGCAGCAGGATTTGCCCCGTGCACCAAGGCTCGCCCATGAGCGCGGGCGCCACCGCCGTGGTCTTGCCCGCGCCGGGCGGCGCAACGAGCACGGCGGACGCACGCGCGCGCAGCGCCGCGAGCAGTGCGGGCAAAACGGCATGGATGGGCAGGGCGTCGCTCACGCCTGCCCTTTAAGAGTCAGACGAGCGCCGCGTCGAGGGTGATGTTCGCGTTCATGAGCTTCGAGACAGGGCAGTTCGCCTTGGCCTTGGCGGCGAGTTCCTGGAACGCGGCGTCGTCCGTGCCGGGAATCTTCGCCTCGAGCTTCAGGTGGATCGCGGTGATCGTGAAGCCTGTGTCCAGCTTTTCGAGCGTCACGGTGGCTGTCGTGTCCATGCTGTCGGCCGTCAGCCCCGCCTCGCCAAGGATCAGCGACAGCGCCATCGTGAAGCAGCCCGCGTGCGCTGCCCCGATCAGCTCTTCGGGGTTGGTGCCCGGCACGCCTTCGAAGCGCATGGCGAAACCATAGGGGCGTTTATCGAGCGCGCCGCTTTGTGTGGAAATGCTACCGCGGCCATCCTTGAGGCCGCCTTCCCAATGCGCGGAACCCTTGCGATCGATCTTCATGGCCTGCTCCTGCTGTTGGAAGGCCGGGAGGCTATGGAGATTCGCGCGATGAGTCCACCGACGCTAATCGCGGAAAACCACCGTGGTGGCGCCGTTCAGCAGCACGCGGTCCTGCAGGTGGTAGCGCACGGCGCGGGCGAGCACGCGACGCTCGATGTCGCGGCCCTTGCGGACGAGATCGTCGGGCGTGTCGGTGTGGCTGATGTGCTCGACGTCCTGCGCGATGATGGGGCCTTCGTCGAGATCGGCGGTCACGTAGTGCGCGGTGGCGCCGATGATCTTCACGCCGCGCGCGTGCGCCTGATGATAGGGCTTGGCGCCCTTGAAGCCGGGCAGGAAGCTGTGGTGGATGTTGATGCAGCGGCCCGTGAGGAACGCCGCGAGGTCATCCGACAGGATCTGCATGTAGCGGGCGAGCACGATGAGTTCGGCGCCGCTCTCCTCCACGATCCGCTTGATCGCGGCTTCCTGGCTCGCCTTCGTATCCTTCGTGATCGGCAGGTGATGGAAGGGGATGCCGCCATTGATTGGCGCAATCGCGTCCTTCGGGTGGTTGGAGACGATGCCCACCACGTCCATCTCGAGTTCGCCGATGCGCTGGCGATAGAGCAGATCGGTGAGGCAGTGATCGAACTTCGAGACGAGCAGCAGCACGCGCATCTTGTCGGCGGCAGCGCGGACGCGCCAGTTCATCGCGTGCGCCTCGGCGAGTACGGCGAAGCGTGCCTTGAAGGCATCCTTGCTGGAGACGGCGGGATCGAGATCGAAAACCACCCGCATGAAGAAGCGGTCGGTGAGTTGGTCGTTGAACTGCTGCGCATCGAGGATGTTGCCGCCGCTCTCGGCAAGCAAGGTGGCGACGGCCGCCACGAGACCGGGCTTATCGGCGCACGACAGTGTCAGCGTGCAGGTGTTGCTGGTATCCATTGCCATATCCCCTGAGACCCAAGCGCTACATGACGCGCAAGAGTGAATCTTCCCTTGCGAGCACGTGAAGCGCGAGACCCGCCGCTTTCGCGCGGTCAAGGGCGAGCGTTGTCGGCGCCGAGATGGTGGCGAGCGCACGGCCGCCCGCGACGACGGTCTTCTCGACGAGTTCGTAGCTGCAGCGCGCGGTGAGCAGGAAGACGCCGTCCGCCGCCGGGGTGCCCGCACGAGCGAGCGCGCCGATCAGCTTATCGAGGGCGTTGTGGCGGCCGACATCCTCGCGCGAATTCAGTATGCGGCCGGTGGTATCGCAGAAGGCGGCGGCGTGAACGGCGGCGGTGCGGCGGCCGAGGTGCTGCTGTTCGCGGAGTGCGCCAAGCGCGGCGAAGATCGCCGCTGCATCCACGTTCAGCGGATCGGCGATGCGCGGCAGTGGCCGGGCGATCTGTTCGAGGTTCTCGATGCCGCAGAGGCCGCAGCTGCTCTCGGAAACGCGGCGGCGCGCGCGCTCCAGCACGGGCGCGGCGGCGCGCGGCGCGAGCTGGGCGCGGACGATCCAGCCCTTGTCGGTCTCGGCGACGTCGATGTCCTCGATCTCGTCCGCGCTGGCGACAAGCTGCTCGGTGATCGCGAAGCCGGTGACGAAATCGGGGAGGTCGACGGGCGTCGCCATCATCACCGCGTAGGCGATGCCGTTGAATTCGAGCGCGACGGGGGCCTCGACCGGAATTTCGCGGGTGATCGCGGTGCTGCCGCCATTTGCGAAGATTTCGGTGAACGGCGCTGGCCGCGCGGCGGTATCAGGCATGAGCGGCGGCGCGGACCTTGTCGAGCGCCGCGCGCGCGCCGGGGGAGAGGCCTTCGCCGCCCGCATCGAGATGGCTGAGGATCATGCTCTTCATGCGCGGGTCCCAAAAGGCGACGATATGCGCGGCGGCGGTGTCGGCTGCCTTGTCGCCTTCGGTTTCCAGATTTCGCGCGATCTGGTTCGCCATGTAAACGAGCTTTTCGAGGCTGTTCATTCGGCGGCGATGCTTTCGATGCGGCGGGCGCGTTCGCTGCGGCGCGAATAATCCTCCTGCCAGTCGGTCGGCCCGTTCGAGGCGCTGACCTGCACGGCGGTGACCTTGTATTCGGGGCAGTTGGTGGCCCAGTCCGAATAGTCCGTCGTCACCACGTTCGCCTGCGTCGCGGGGTGGTGGAAGGTGGTGTAGACGACGCCCGGCGCCACGCGGTCCGTCACCAGCGCGCGCAGTGTCGTCTCGCCCGAACGGCTGGCGAGCTTCACCCAGTCGCCGTCCTTGAGGCCGCGATTCTCGGCGTCGGACGGGTGGATTTCGAGCAGGTCTTCCGGGTGCCACGCGACGTTGGCGGTCCGCCGCGTCTGGGCGCCGACATTATAGTGCGAAAGGATGCGGCCCGTGGTGAGCAGCAGCGGGAAGCGCGGGCCTGTCTTCTCATCGGTGGGCACATAATCGGTGACGACGAACTTGCCCTTGCCGCGCACGAAACCGTCGATGTGCATCACCGGCGTGCCGTCCGGCGCGGCATCGTTCACCGGCCACTGCATCGAGCCTTCCGCGTCCAGCCGATCGAAGCTGACGCCCGCGAAGCTCGGTGTGAGGCGCGCGATCTCGTCCATGATCTGCGACGGGTGCGTGTAGTTCCAGTCGAGCCCCATCGCCTGCGCGAGGCGCTGCGTCACTTCCCAATCGGAGAGGCCATTCAAAGGCGACATCACCTTGCGCACCGGCTGGATGCGGCGCTCGGCATTGGTGAAGGTGCCGTCCTTTTCGAGGAAGGTGGAGCCGGGAAGGAAGATGTGCGCGTAGTTTGCGGTTTCGTTGAGGAACAGGTCGTGGACGATCACGCATTCCATCGCGGCGAGACCGGCGGCGACGTGTTTCGTGTCCGGGTCCGACTGGAGGATATCCTCGCCCTGCACGTAGAGCGCCTTGAACACGCCATCGACGGCGGCGTCGAGCATGTTGGGAATACGCAGGCCGGGTTCGGGATCGAGGCTGACGCCCCAGTCATCCTCGAAGAGTTTGCGGGCCCCAGCGTCGGAGATGTGGCGATAGCCGGACAGTTCGTGCGGGAAGCTGCCCATGTCGCAGGCGCCCTGCACGTTGTTCTGGCCGCGCAGGGGGTTCACGCCGACGCCCGGCCGTCCGATGTTGCCGGTCGCCATCGCGAGGTTGGCGATCGCCATGACGGTTGATGAGCCCTGGCTATGTTCGGTGACGCCGAGGCCATAATAGATCGCGGCATTGCCACCCGTGGCGTAGAGGCGCGCGGCGGCGCGAAGCTCGGCGGGGTCGACGCCGGTGACGGGTGCGAGCGTTTCGGGCGAATTCTTCGCGTTCGACACGAATGCCGCCCAGTCCTGATACTCGTCCCAGTCGCAGCGTTCGCGAATGAATGCCTCGTCGGCGAGGCCTTCGGTGACGATGACGTGTGCCATCGCGGTCAGCACCGCGACGTTCGTGCCGGGGCGCAGCGGCAGGTGGTGCTCCGCCTCGATATGCGGCGAGCGGACGAGATCGGTGCGGCGCGGATCGATGACGATCAGCTTCGCGCCTTGCCTTAGGCGCCGCTTCATGCGGCTGGCGAAGACCGGGTGGCCGTCCGTGGGGTTGGCGCCGATGACGAGCATCACGTCGCTCTGTTCGACGCTGTCGAAATCCTGCGTGCCCGCCGACGTGCCGAACGTGGTCTTCAGGCCATAGCCGGTCGGCGAGTGGCAGACGCGCGCGCACGTATCGACATTGTTGTTGCCGAAACCGGCGCGGACCAGTTTCTGGACGAGGAAGGTCTCTTCGTTGGTGCAGCGCGACGAGGTGATGCCGCCGAGCGCGCTTCGCCCATATTTCGCGGCGATGCGCTTCAATTCGGAGGCGGCGTAGGCGAAGGCCTCGTCCCATTCGACCTCGCGCCACGGCTGATCGATGCTGGCGCGGATCATCGGCTTCAGGATGCGGTCGGCGTGCTGGGCATAGCCCCAGGCGAAGCGGCCCTTGACGCAGCTGTGGCCGCGATTGGCCTTGCCGTCTTTCCACGGCACCATGCGCACGAGCTGCTCGCCGCGCATCTCCGCGCGGAAGGTGCAGCCGACGCCGCAATAGGCGCAGGTGGTGACGACGCTGCGGTCGGGAAGGCCGATCTCCTTCACCGATTTTTCCTGCAAGGTCGCCGTGGGGCAGGCCTGCACGCAGGCGCCGCACGAGACGCATTCGGAACCGAGAAAATCGTCCGAACCAAGGCCCGCCGAGACCTTCGATTCAAAGCCGCGACCTTCGATGGTCAGCGCGAACGTGCCCTGCACCTCGTCGCAGGCGCGCACGCAGCGCGAGCAGGCGATGCACTTCGAAGGGTCGAAATCGAAATAGGGGTTCGACGTATCGAGGTCGAGCGCGAGATGGTTCTCGCCCTCATAGCCGTAGCGGACGTCGCGCAGGCCGACGGCGGCGGCTTGATCCTGCAGCTCGCAGTCATTGTTCGCCGAGCAGGTGAGACAGTCGAGCGGGTGGTCGGAGATGTAAAGCTCCATCACGCCCCGGCGCAGCTTCTGGAGACGGGGCGTTTCCGTATGCACGACCATGCCGCTGGCGACCGGCGTGGTGCAGGAGGCGGGCGTGCCGCGCGCGCCGTCGATCTCGACGAGGCAGAGGCGGCAGGAGCCGAACTGTTTCAGATTGTCGCTCGCGCAGAGTTTGGGGATTGCCGTGCCGATCTCGGCGGCGGCGCGCATCACGGTGGTGCCGGCAGGCACGGTCACGTCGCGCCCGTCGATGCTGAGCGTGACGGTTTCGTCCGCGCCTGAGGCAGGCGTGCCGAAATCGCTTTGGCGAACGTAGGTCATGATGCGGACTCTACCACAAAATCCTCCGGAAAGTGATTGAGCGCCGAAAGCACGGGATAGGGCGTGAAACCGCCGAGCGCGCAGAGCGAGCCGAATTTCATGGTTTCGCAGAGGTCGCGGAGCAGCGCGATCTCGTCCTCGGTGCTGCGCGCGCGGCGCGGGACGTTATGGATCTGCGGCAGGGTTTCGACCCCGTCCGCGCGGCGACCGCCCGCGAGGATGCGGTCGATGGTCTCGACGCCGCGCACCGCGCCTATGCGGCAGGGCGTGCATTTTCCGCAGCTTTCCGCCGCGCAGAACTGCATCGCGAAGCGCGCCTGCCGCGCCATGTCCACGCTGTCGTCGAACACCACGATGCCGCCGTGGCCAATGAGCCCGTCCGCCGCCGCGAACGCCTCGTAATCGAACGGCAGGTCGAACTGATGGGGCGGGATATAGGCGCCAAGCGGCCCGCCCACCTGCACCGCGCGCACCGGGCGGCCGGAGGCGGTGCCGCCGCCGATGTCATTCACGAGTGCGCCCAGCGTGATGCCGAACGCGGTTTCATAAAGGCCGCCGTATTTGATGTTTCCGGCAAGCTGGACCGGCATCGTGCCGCGCGAGCGGCCCATGCCGTAGTCAGCGTAGGCCTTCGCGCCCTCGCTCAGCACGAACGGCACGGCGGCGAGCGTCAGCACGTTGTTGATGACCGTGGGGCAGCCGAAAAGGCCTTCGTGCGCGGGCAGCGGCGGCTTGGCGCGGACCTCGCCGCGCTTGCCTTCAAGGCTGTTCAGCAGCGAGGTTTCCTCCCCACTTCGTGCCCGAGGCCGACGAGGCTTCGCGCCACATCGTGCGCTTCGCGCGCGACTGGGCGCGCGAGCAGGCGCTGCCGCAC
>ERZ1645185.207-NODE-207-length-25703-cov-7.047372_pt1 | contig 25703 bp, 27 predicted proteins | sample MGYA00575351_ERZ1645185 | MGnify/ENA primary metagenome ERZ1645185 (study PRJEB40838, sample SAMN11284767) | freshwater sediment metagenome | isolation source: river sediment | host: Sediment | place: India: Jana village, Kanpur | collected 2015-12-17 ... | reverse complement strand
GGGGTTTGGTATCCCACGTTCAGGCCAGAATGCAGTCCTCTTTGTCCGTTCACAGGTGGACGACGCCGACGAAGGGCAGGGGGGTGTCGCTCAACCGGAAGGCTGACCCAAGCGCCACAGCCGCCAGGTTGATCGCCCAGCACGGCGTTCGGGCGGTTGCCGACAGGGCATCGCGCTCATCGCCGCTCGAATAGCGGAACCGGTCGACGAGCGTGAGCAGCCGTTCAAGCGGTGCCTGCGGCAGCTTGGCCTGGTCCAATTCACCCAGCACCGCATCGAGGTCGCCCGTGCTCGCGGCGACGATGGCCTCGGCGTCGGCGGCCTCGCTGGCCATCGGCCGGATGGCGATTTTGCGCACCGTGCGGATCGCCTGGGTGAGCGGCTTTTCGCGGGGGCACAGGGCGCGTTCGAGCAGGGTGAGGAAGGCGTTGCGCTCGGCGGCGCATTCGGCGCCGATCAGGGAGGCCCCGAGTGTGATCGCCCGGTCCTGGCGGTATTGCTCCCAGGCGCGCGAGAGCCAGTGGAGCGCCAGCGAAGCGCGCATTTCTGGGGAATAGAGGGCATGGGACGCGAGCAGGCACTTGGCCAGAGTGTCGATCTGGCCGATACGATAGGCAATGGGGCCGGCGTCGATCGCGCTGCTCAAGCGAATGACCTTCCTTGCTGCGGTTCCGAATTGGCTACCTGCGCCGGGAATCAGGGTCAAATACAAAGTTTACCTAAAGTGCAGTTTGGTATCCTATCTTTCCGACTGTCGAAAACGCGGATTTTCCATAATCGGAGCTTATGGTAAAATCGGTGTTGCCGAAAGGGCCGATTTTGTCCAAAAAGACCCGGTGAAACCCACCGGAAACTCCCATGCTCGCCGCAACTGATGGGCCGTTCCCGTCTTCGGTCGAGCTGGTCTTGCGCCGTTACGCGCCGCTGGTCGATGCGCGCGGCGCCAGTTCGGTCGGGTTCGAGGCGGCGGTCGCGGCGATGGCGCCGGCGACCAAGGCGGCGATCACCGCCGACCTCAAGTGCTTCCTCGCCTGGTGCAAGTCGCGCCGGCCCGTCGCCACCGCGGTTCCCGCCGAACCCGAGACGCTCGTCCACTACCTGCGCTGGCTGGCCAAGGGTTCTGATACCCGGACACCGGCAAAGCCCGCGACGCTTGCGCGCCGGATCGCCAGCATTGCCCGGGTGCATCGCATGCTCGGGTTCGGCGATTCCGAGCCGTTGCCCACCCAGGCCGGGATGGTCCGTGATACCTTGAAGGGTATCCGCCGCGACAAGCGGCATCGCCAGCGCCAGGCAGGGCCGCTCCGGCTTGGGGACGCCATGGCCGAAGGGCAGGGGGCTCCCGAAGGCGTGACGGTCAAGGCGCTGCTCGCATCCTGCAGCACCGACATCATCGGTCTGCGCGATGCGGCGCTGATCAGCCTTGCCTATGACGCTGGTCTCAGGGTCTCGGAATTGGTCGGAACCGAGGTTGCTGATCTGCGGCAGGTTGGCGACGGCAGCGGCCGCCTCGAGATCGGGCATTCCAAGACCGACCAGCTGGGGGAGGGGGCTCTGGCCTGGCTGTCGCCAGAGACGATGGGTCATATATCAGCTTGGCTGCTTGCCAGCGGAATTGGCGAAGGCCCGGTGTTTCGGCGGATCAATGTGCTGACCAGTCCGCCGGATCCTGCCGGACAGCAGATCGTGCGGCACTACATTGGCGCCAAGCCGCTCACCCGCCAAGGTGTGGTCGCGATCCTGCGCCGCCGGGTACTGGAGGCAATCGATCTCGGCCATGTCGAGCTCGAGCCAGGCATGGAAGGCGACACCGTCCGGGCCTTGAGTGCTCATTCGTTTCGGGTCGGGTTGACCCAGGACCTGTTCGCGGCCGGGGAGGATGGTGCGGGGATTGCGCTGGCGCTGCGCTGGTCGTCGCAGACAACGGCGCTGCGCTACGCACGCGAGCTTGCTGTGGGCAGCAATGCAGCGGCGCGGGTGCTGGGCAATTTGCGGCGCGGGTCAATTTTGCCCAAGAATGATTGCCAAGCCATCGACGGAGATTGCGCGAGCGGTTGAAAGTGTTCCTCATCCGACTGGGTAAACCCGGATTGTCTTGCCGCAGCGCCGATGTTAACCGACGTGTCATGCCAAGATCGGTTCTTCTCCTGATCGCGATAGCAACCCTGGTGATCTGCAACTTGCACTCGCCTTCGATGCTGCACGCCGAGGAAGCCGGACACGACGATCACGCGACGCTCTTCGCGAGCGATCACCACGATTGGACTTCCGATGCGGTGCCCGATGTCGATCATGGCACTGTGGCGCACGACCATCATGGACCGACAGCCATGACGGTGGCGGCTGCGCGGATGGAAATGCCGGTGCCGGTTGCCTCGGCGCTTCATCATTTGGCCGAAGCGTCCAAACTGGCATCCTGGGCCACCGCGCCGCCAATCGAGCCCCCGGCAGCCTGATCGAAGCCGCTAGGCGTGCGCAATTGCGCGCGCCCATTGCGTTTCGGATCAGGAGAGACTTCATGTCACGATTGTTGGCAGCCGCCCTTTTGGCGGGTGCGCTGTATTTACCGGCGGGGCGGGCCGGCGCTGAGCCGCTGACGCTTGAACAGGCGATCGCGCGCGCCAGTGAAGGTGCGCCGCGATTGCAGGCGGTCGAAGCGGCTGTCGAAGCTGCCCGCGCCAGCCAGACCCAGGCAGGGGTGCGTCCCAATCCCACTGTAACGGTGACCGGTGAGAACATCGCCGGGAGCGGTCGTTACGGCTTCCTGCCCCAAGCCGAGATCACCGCAAGCTATTCCCAGATGCTCGAACGCGGCGGCAAGCGCGACGCGCGCACCGCCTGGGCACAGCGCGACGTTGGCGTCGCGGAAGCCTCGACTCGCGTCACGCGCCTCGATCTCGCCGCACAGGTCGAGCGGGCCTGGTTCGATGTCATCATCGCCGACGAAGTGGTCTGGGCGGCGAAATACCGGCTCAAGACCGAACGCGAAATGCAGGCCGAGGCGCTGCGACGGGTGCGCGGCTACAAGGACCCGCTGTTCGTCGAGACCCGTGCGGCCGCCCGAGTGGCGCAGTCGGAGATCGCGCTGCATGAGGCCAAACGCCGACAGGTGGCGGCGCGCAATGTGCTGGCATCCTTTTGGGGCGGAAGCGGCGAGGGGCTTGAGGTCGCAGGCGGTGTCTTGACCGAGGTTAAAAGCCCGCTTGCGATTGCGCCATCCGACGAAGCCTTCGAGACAGCCAAGATCGCCCGTGCGCAGGCTGCCGTCACGCTTGAGCAGTCGCGCGGCGTGCAGGATTACACGGTTTCGGGCGGGGTGCGATACCTGCGCGGAACCGGCGATGTCGCGCTCGTCACCGGGATCACCATCCCCATCGGCCGCTTCGATCGAAATCAGGGCAATATCGAACGCGCCCAGGCCGAGCGCCGCCGTCTTGAATTTGAGGCCGAGGCTGACCGGCTCGAGCGGTTGCGGCGGCTCGCCTCGCTGCGCGCCGAGGCCGATGCCTCGCGCCTTCGCGCCGACGCCATCCGCATCGAAGTGCTGCCGAAAGCCGTGCGCACGCTCGATCAGGTGCGCGAGGGCTATCGGCGCGGCGGCTTCACTTTCCGCGACGTTCAGGACGCGGCCGACGCGATCGTAGAGGTCCAGGAACAATGGATCGCCGCCGCCAACCAGTGGCGCGACCTTCAGAAAGAAATCGACCGGCTGTCGGGACGCTTCGATGCGTCCGCCCGGGGGGAGACAGAACAATGACCCATTCCAGCAACATGACCCGTATCCTCGCAACCCTCTTGGCGGTGATTCCGCTCGCCGCCTGCGGCGGTGGCGCGGAAAAGCCCGCTGGCGAGCATGGCGAGGCTGCCGGTCCCGAGAAGGGGCAGCACAATGGCCGGATGCTGCGCGACGGCGACTTCGCGCTCGAAATGACGGTGTTCGAGGACGGCGTGCCGCCGATGTTCCGCGTGTTCCCGACCATGGGCGGAGAGAAGCTCGATCCTGCGAAGGTCGATCTGACCGTGACGCTGCGCCGCCTCGACGGCGAGGTGAACGTGTTCAAGTTCAAGCCGAACGGCGAGATGCTGGACGGCCAGGGCACGGTAGTTGAACCGCACAGCTTCGACGTCGAAGTCGTTGCTGTGGTCGCTGGCAAGCGTCACCAGTGGAAATACGCCAATCCCGAAGGCCAGACGAAAATCCCAGCCGAAACCGCCAGGGCCAACGGCGTGGTGATCGAAACGGCCGGTCCGGCGGTGATCGGCGAGACGCGCGAGTTGTATGGCACTGTCCAACTCGCCAGCACCGGCCGTTCGGAAATTCGCGGCCAGTTTCCGGGACGCGTGGTCTCCGTTACCAAGGCAGTGGGAGACTACGTCCAGCGCGGGCAACTGCTGGCGCGCATCGAATCGGGCGAGAGCCTGTAGGTCTATCCGGTCTATTCGACGGTCAGCGGCGTGGTGGCCGAACGCAACGGCAATCCCGGTGACGTGACTTTCGACCGGCCGCTCTATGTCATCACCGACCCGGCCCAGACCACGGTCGTGTTCAACGTCTTCCCGCGCGATCTCGCTCTGGTACGACCCGGCCAACGGGTAAGCGTCGAGACCATGGACGGCCAGGCGGTCGCCGGCGCCAGGCTCGGCGACTACCTTCCCGAAGGCAATGCCGCCGCAGGTACGGCGCTGCTGCGCGCAATCCTGCCCAATCCGGGCGGGCGGTTCCGCCCCGGCATGGCGTTGCGGGGCAAAGTGACCGTGAATGCCGTGACGGTGCCGCTGGCCGTGCGCACCGAAGCGCTCCAGCCGTTCCGCGACTTCACCGTGGTCTATGCGAACTTTGGCGACAAGTACGAGGTCCGGATGCTCGAATTGGGGCGCAAGTCGCCCGAGTGGACCGAGGTGCTCGGCGGACTCAAGCCCGGGACGCGCTATGCCGCCAAGGGTTCCTTCCTGATCCGCGCCGACATCGAGAAGTCCGGCGCGAGCCACGATCACTGATAGGTGGGAAGGAACAGAACCATGCTCGCCAGTATCATCGGCTTTTCAATCCGTCAGCGCTGGATGGTGCTGGCGGTGGTCGCCATGCTCGCAGGTCTTGGCGCGTGGAGCGCGACGCGCCTGCCCATCGACGCCGTTCCCGACATCACCAACGTCCAGGTCCAGATCAACACCGAGGCCGAAGGCTATTCGCCGCTCGAAGCCGAGCAGCGCGTCACCTTCCCGGTGGAGACCGCGATCGCCGGCATTCCCAACCTCGATTATACGCGCTCGGTCTCGCGCTATGGCCTCAGCCAGGTGACTGTGGTGTTCAAGGACGGCACTGACATCTATTTCGCCCGGCAACTTGTCAACGAGCGCATTCAGGCGGTGAAGTCCCAGCTTCCGCCCGGCATCGAACCCGCAATGGGGCCGATCGCCACGGGCCTCGGCGAAATCTTCATGTACTCGGTCGAACCCAAGCCGGGAGCGAAGAAGCCCGACGGCAGCGAGTGGACGCCGATGGACTTGCGCACACTCAACGACTGGGTCGTGCGCCCGCAGATGCGCACCATCCCTGGCGTTGCCGAGGTTAACTCGATCGGCGGTTATGCGCGGCAATATCATGTCACGCCCGACGCCGGGCGGCTCGCCGCGATCGGCCTGTCGCTGACGGACGTGGTCGAGGCGCTGGAAGCCAATAACGCCAATCGCGGCGCCGGCTACGTCGAGCGCGCGGGCGAGCAGATACTGATCCGTCTACCGGGCCGTGCCGAGAACGAGGTCGACATTGCCCAGATCATCGTCGCCACGCGCGGAGGTGTGCCGATCCGCATCGGCGACGTGGCTGAAGTTTTGATCGGCTCCGAACTGCGGACGGGTGCCGCCACCCAGAACGGCAAGGAGATCGTGCTTGGCACCATCTTCATGCTGACCGGCGAGAACCCGCGCATCGTCGCGCAGGCCGCCGCCGAACGGCTCAGCCAAGTCCAGGCATCTCTCCCTTCGGGCGTGATCGCCCAGCCACTGTATGATCGCACTGAACTGGTCGACCGCACCATCGCGACAGTCGAGAAGAACCTTGTCGAAGGCGCAATACTGGTCATCGCCGTGCTGTTCCTCCTGCTCGGCAATATCCGTGCAGCGCTGATCACGGCGGCGGTGATCCCCTTCTCGATGCTGATGACGCTGACAGGCATGGTCCAGGGGCGGGTTTCAGCCAACCTGATGAGCCTAGGCGCGCTCGACTTCGGGCTGATCGTCGACGGAGCGGTGATCATCGTCGAGAACTGCCTCAGCCGACTTGGCGAGGCCCAGCACCGGCTGGGCCGGCTGCTCGACCGCGACGAGCGCTTCGGGCTGGTTGCCAAGGCAAGCGCCGAAGTGATCCGCCCGAGCCTGTTCGGCGTGGTCATCATCACGGTGGTCTATCTGCCGATCTTCGCTCTCACAGGGATCGAGGGCAAGACGTTCCACCCGATGGCGCTCACGGTCGTGCTCGCGCTGACCGCTGCCATGCTCCTCTCTCTCACCTTTGTGCCGGCCGCTGTCGCTCTGTTCGTCACCGGCAAGGTCGAGGAGAAGGAAAATCGCGTCATGGCGTGGCTCAATGCCCGCTATGCTCCGCTGCTCGACTGGGTGATGCCCCGCGGGCGGTTGGTCGTCGGGAGCGCCTTCGCCCTTGTCGCGCTCAGCGCGATTGGCGCGACAAGGCTTGGTTCGGAGTTCAACCCGAACCTTGAGGAAGGCGACATCGCACTTCACGCTCTGCGCATTCCCGGAACCAGCCTCAGCCAGGCGATCTCCATGCAGGAGGGGTTGGAGGATCGCATCCGCAAGTTCCCCGAGGTCGAACGCGTCTTCGCAAAGATCGGCACAGCCGATGTGGCGACGGACCCGATGCCGCCTTCGGTCGCCGACAATTTCCTGATCCTCAAGGATCGCTCCGAGTGGCCCGATCCGAGGAAGCCACGCGAAAAGCTCGTAGAGGAGCTGAACGCTGCGGTTCGTCAGATTCCCGGCAACAACTATGAGTTCACCCAGCCGGTGCAAATGCGCATGAACGAGCTGATCGCCGGCGTGCGCGCCGATGTGGCGATCAAGCTGTTCGGCGACGACCTCGATCAGCTTCTCGAAAGCGGAAAGTCGATCGAAAGTGTGGCCAAGGGCATCGACGGCGCAGAAGACGTCAAGCTTGAGCAGGTTACCGGCCTGCCGGTGCTATCGGTGACGCCCAAGCGCGAAATGCTTGCGCGCTACGGGATCAGTGTCACCTCGGTGCAGGATGCGGTCGCCACGGCTACGGGCGGACGCAAGGCTGGCGAGGTTTTCGAAGGTGATCGACGCTTCGACATTGTGGTGCGGCTGCCGGAGGCGAACCGCACCAACCTTGACGCCCTGGGGCAACTGCCGATCGGTCTGCCAGGAGAAGGCGCGGGCTTTGTGCCCCTTTCGGAACTGGCCGATATCGAAATGTCGGTCGGCCCCAACCAGATCAGCCGCGAGAACGGCAAGCGGCGCGCGGTGATCACCGCCAACGTGCGAGGCCGAGACCTCGGCTCGTTCATCAATGAACTGCGCGAGACGGTCGATGCTGAGGTGACGGTGCCCGAAGGCTATTACGTGGTCTATGGCGGCACCTTCGAGCAGCTTCAGTCGGCAGCGACCCGGTTGCAGATAGTCGTGCCCTTGGCGCTGCTGCTGATCTTTGGCCTGCTGTTCGCGCTGTTCGGTTCGGTTAGGGACGCAGCCGTAGTCTTCTCGGGCGTGCCACTGGCGCTGACCGGAGGTGTCGCCGCCTTGGCCTTCCGCGGGATACCCATGTCGATCTCGGCCGGGGTCGGGTTTATCGCCCTGTCCGGCGTGGCGGTGCTTAACGGTGTGGTCATGCTCTCGTTCATCCGCGACCTTCGGACACGCGGCATGGCACTCGACCTGGCGATCCGCGAAGGCGCGCTGACCCGCCTCAGGCCGGTGATGATGACCGCGCTGGTCGCCTCCCTGGGCTTCGCGCCAATGGCGCTCAACGTTGGAGCCGGCTCCGAAGTACAACGCCCGCTGGCAACCGTGGTGATAGGGGGGATCATCTCCTCGACGATCCTGACGCTGCTGGTCCTGCCCGCGCTTTATCGGATATTCCACCATCCTAAGGAACGACCCGAGACCAGCGCGAAGACTAAAGGCGGGGAACCCAACAGGGCGTCATGACAGACTGTCGCAGGTACACTTATTCAAGTGCCGCAATGCCATTAAATTTGACACGGCAATGATCGACGAGATTTGGTGATTGTCATTAACTCTGGCAGCCGACAACCCCGTCGCAGCGGCATCCTCGGCCGTCTTCGATCCCCTGTTGCAGGACGAGATTGCGGCGGCCCGTTCCTACCGCACCCAGGCCAAGGCCGCCAACACCATTCGTGCCTATGCGAGCGATTGGGCGCAGTTCGAGGGCTGGTGCTGGGAACGAGACCTCGATCCCTTGCCGGCGTGGCCCGAAGCGGTGGCGACCTATCTGGCCGCGCTGGCCATGGCGGGCAAGGCCGACAGCACCATCGCGCGGCATCTCGCGGCGATCGGGTGGAAGCACCGCCAGGAGGGGTTGGTCGCGCCGGTGCAGCGCGACGAGCGGATGGTGATCGCCGACACGCTGGCCGGAATCCGCCGCGAGCAGCGCGCGCGGCCGTCGCGAAAGAAGGCAGCGGTTAGCGCCAAGGACCTCGCGGCGATGATCGCGAGCGCCGATGGCGAGGGGACGCGCTCCATCCGTGACCGGGCGGTGCTGGCGCTGGGGCTGGCTGCGGCGCTGCGGCGGTCGGAGCTGATCGGGCTTGAGTTACGCGATGTTCAGTTCGTGCCCGAGGGGCTGCGGCTGACGATTCGGCATTCGAAGACCGACCAGGAAGGCGAGGGGCAGGTGGCGCGGCTCCAGGCCTGACTGGCGGTTCGAGGCTCGGCGCCGGGGCCGCTGCTCTGGCAGATCGACCCGCAGGGCAGGGTGGTCGACAGGGTAATGTCCGATCGCTCGGTGGCCAGGCTTGTGCAAAAATATGCGGCCAGGGTCGGGCTCGATCCGGCAACGGTTGGGGGGCATTCTTTGCGGGCGGGGCTCCTGACCGAAGCCGCGCGTTCGGGCGCCTCGATAGCCAAGATGCAGGAGGTATCGCGGCAGAAGAAGGTCGAAGTGCTGCTCGGCTACGTGCGTTCAGCTGAATTATTTGGTGACCACGCGGGCAAGGGCTTTTTGTAGTACTCGCAAAGATTTGGAACATCGTTCCAGAATGGGTCAGCTTCGATCTTGCCAGAATCCTCTCATTCCAACCGGATACATTTTCGGGACAGGGTCACATTCGGCAAAATCACTGAAACCGTTGTCTTGGAGCACCTCGATCGGCATATCGGCCAGCAAGCCGACGCTACAATCGTCAGACCCGCGGATCGTGCTCTCTACTCGATTGAAATGAAGCAGGTCAAACGGCTATCGTCAGCTGCATGTTCAATAGCCAGTTTGAGGCGAGTGGTAGTGTTGGCGTCCAAGGCGGTTGCAAGATTCTGGCTGGCCTCCTAGCGTGGCTATTGAGCCAAGGCTTGCCTCCTTCCGAACGCGAAGGTTCGGATAGCATCTTAATTTAGCAGGTTTGCTGGGAATTGAATTGGCTCGTGAAGCACAGGTGGGAAAATTGGGTATACCAAAATCCAAGGGTGATGAGATATCGAGTGTCGATATTTCCGAGAGTGGCAATCAGCGGAAGTCCATTCAGTCCGTAGAAATTGGGGCAAGGGTCCTTCTTGCCCTGTTGAAGGCGGACCCAGGTGGTGCGTTTCTTCGAGATGTTGCGTCCAGCTCAGGGCTTTCGCGCAGTCAGGCACATCGATATTTACTTGCCTTCGTCAACACCGGAATGGTCGAACAGAATGCGTCCAGCGGGCGGTATTCGCTTGGCACGCTCGCTGTACGCCTGGGCCTGGCGGCTATGGCCAGGCTAGACCCCGTACGCATCGCTACCGGATACCTCGAGGGCCTGCTGGATGAGTTGAAAACGACCGGGCTGCTCAGTGTTTGGGGCGACTATGGGCCAACGGTAATTCGCTGGATCGACGGCGGCGTCCCCCTGTTCACGTCAATGCATGTTGGTTCCACCTTGCCTTTGCAAGGCTCCTCCACCGGCACCCTTTTCCTGACCTATTGTCCGCCTGCGCAAACGCGCGATCGCGTTGAGCGGGAGAGGGCCGAGGGGATTGTTGTCGACGATGGGGAATTGGCTGAGCAAATCGAGTCCGTTCGCAAACTCGGATATGCGAGAACTTATGGGTCCGTGGTGCCGGGTCTTGCCGCAGTATCGGTGCCGATTTTCGATTCGCAAAATCGGCTGGTCGCGACAATGAGCGTTCTTGCCCGTTCACAGGACAAGGCTTATTTCAGCAAGGCAAAGATCGGACGCATTTTGCAGCAGGCGCGGCAAGCAAGCGAAGCGATCGGTTGGCCAGGCCCAGCTTGACCCTTTGTATCGATATGCGTAATGCGTTGCACAATTGACCGGCCCCCACTGAGTGGTCCGTGTTGTTTGTTAGTGCATAATTGCCTCCTGCGCCATGGCTGGCCGTAGGTGGAGCGAAGCGGAACCGGAGGGCAGCCATGGTGGCGTCGCTGTTTCTGGGGCCGGTGGTCGGTAGCCAAGCGAGCTGTGCGGCCGGACGGTGTTGTAGTGCCGCCGCCAGGCTTCGATCAGGATCTTTGCCTCAGCCAAGGTGTAGAAGATCTCGCCATTCAAGAGCTCGTCGCGCATCGAGCCATTGAAGCTTTCACAGTAGCCGTTCTCCCAAGGGCTACCTGGAGTGATGTAGAGCGTCTTCACGCCGATCTTCGCCAGCCATTGCTGCACGGCATTGGCGATAAACTCAGGGCCATTATCCGACCTTATGTGAGCCGGTGGGCCACGCGTGACGAACAACTCTGCCAGCGCCGCCAAGACATCCTCACTTCTGAGCCGTCGCGCGACAGGGAGGGCAAGGCACTCGCGGCTGGCTTCATCGATGATCGACAGGATGCGGAACTTGCGACCATCGTGCGTACGGCCCTCGACAAAGTCGTAGGACCACACGTGCCCCGGATATTCTGGGCGCAGTCGGATACATGAGCCATCGTTGAGCCAGAGCCTTCCTCGCTTCGGTTGCTTCTGAGGCACTTTCAGTCCCTCACGGCGCCAGATGCGCTCCACGCGCTTAAAGCTCACATGCCAGCCTGCCTCGCGCAGCAGGGCAGTCACCCGACGGTAGCCATACCGGCCATACTGCCGGGCAAAAGCAATGATGTCTTCGGTCAGCGCGGCTTCGTCATCTGCCCCACGCGGCGTTTTGCGCTGTGTCGATCGATGTTGCCCCAGCACACGGCAGACCCGCCGCTCGGACACCGGCATTATGCCCCTAATATGATCGATACAGCGCCTGCGGCGCGCGGGGCTTAGAAGTTTCCCTTCGCTGCCTCCTGCAGGATCAGCTTGTCGAGCGTCAGGTCCGACACCGCTCGGCGCAACCGGGCATTCTCCTTCTCCAGCTCTTTCATCCGTCGGGCCTGATCCATCTTCAGACCGCCGTATTCTTTACGCCAGCGGTAGTAGCTCTGCTCGGTCACTCCGAGCCGCCGGCAGGCATCTGCAACCGTGCCGCCTTGCGCTAGCACGATCTCCGCCTCACGCAGCTTCCCGATGATGTCTTCCGGCTTGTGCTTCCTTGCCATTCCATTCCTCCTTCGTGGCCATTCCTAAAATAGAAATTGGGCCACTCAGAAGGGGGCAGATCATCATCGTGTCGATGAGGTTGGTATCGAAAACGGCGATCTTCGAACGAAACAAGGGGCGCTCGCCCGACAAGTCGATCTCGTCTATATACTTGCCCGAATTGTAGATTGTGGTGTGTCCGTCGGTACGGGTCATAAGGACCGCATAGTTGGTTTGCGTCTTTGCGAGTGCTCCCGTTGTGGAAACCATCCGGGTCGGACCGAGAATATGACGGTAGGCATGCACCGGGAAGATATTGGCTTTGCGCAGTGAAACAATGCGATCCACAAGCATTCCGCGGCTGTCGCAATAGATCGCCGCTGAATCCAAGTTTCGCTCGAAGTTCTCGCGCGAGATCACGGTATAAACGCAGTCCGAAACAAAGAGTTCGGGCCACTCTTCCAAGCGATCATCGTCAATGAGTTCGGCGTAGAGCGCGTTGAGCTCGGAAGTGAGCTGCTGCAGCTCAATAGCGGGAAGGGGTGTCGAGGAGCATTCAGGCGCTCTCTTTCGGTTGATCGATGCACACCCAGCCGTCTTCGATCGTGACGGGGTATGTCTTGATGGGGATCTGGCAGGGAAAGGCCTTGGCAGCTCCGGTCGCGATGTCGAACGAACCACCGTGAAACGGGCACTCGATAATTGTGCCGTCCTGGTAGCCATCGGTGAGCATGGCATTGCCATGGGTGCACAGATTGTCGGTGACGAATACATCGCCATCGACGTTGTAGACGGCAAGCGCAGGCATTTGCTCCTGGTAAACCGCGACCGGTTCACCATCCTTAACGTCCGCTACTTGGCAAAGGCGCAGTTTGTTCGACATAGCGTCTGGCAATTCCAATCTTGCTTCCGAACTGGCGGTCAATGGAAGGCTCAACCGAGGGGAATATCCATGCCGTAGCCTGCGGCCTCGTTGCCGTGACCGAAGATGTCGCGGGTGTAATATTCCTGCTGGGTCGGGGCCTTGCGGGCTCCCCAGCCGAACTCCCACAGCCAGCCCGACGGATTGGCGCAGTAGAAGGTCAGCGCCTGGTCATTCGCGTGCTTGCCGAGCTGGAGCGCGACGTCGATCTTGCGCGCCCGCACAATGTCGTGCGCGAGGCCGAGATCGTCGAGGTCGGTATATTCGAACATCAGGTGGTTGATGCGCTTTTCCATCGGGCCAAGCCCGAAAGCGACCGAATGCTGCCGCTCGTTGCAGTGCATGAAGTACGGCTGCGCCACCATCCCGTTGGGCAGCTGCAGGTGATACTCGACCGACCCGCGCAGCCCCAGCAGTCCGTAGAACGCCGCCGCCGCGGGAACATCGTCCTGACGCAGGATGCAATGCCCGATTCCTTCCGATCCGGTCACGAACTTTCCGTACATGGGGCGCCCAGGATGGAAAGGCTTGTGGGTGTCGACTTGCGGCCCGTAAAAAATTTCGGTGGGGTTCCCACCCGGATCGGCGAGCTTGGCAAGACCGAGCACGCGCCGCTCGCGAGCTTCGGCCTCGCTTGCCACCGTCAAGGAGATTCCGGCGGCGGTCAGCTTTGCCACCATGGCGTCGAATTCCACCGGATCGGCAACGCGCCAGCCCAGATAGGCAAGATCGTCGGAGTCGGAGGCGTGCAACACGATGCGATGATGCCACTGGTCCATGCGCAGGTAGAGGCGGTCGCCTTCGCCCTCGTCGACAATCTCCATGCCGGCCACTTCGGCAGCATAACTGCGCCATGCATCGAGATTTGTTACGGTCAACCCGAGGTAACCGAGTTCCGTGACTGCTGCCATTTGCTTTCTCTCCCAGAGGACGCGGCTCGCATCTCGCGGGACCGTCATCGCCGATTGTCTTGCCGCCGGTCTTGCCGGCCGAGTCGAGGCGATAGCCGATAGTTCTCCATAGTGCAATACGTTGCACCGGGTAATTTGTTGGTGTAGGAATAGCGCAACAGAACGTCGATCCAGCGATTCGCCCGTGATGGGCGGGCGGCGCGGGACCGGATTCGGGAACACCGCCAAGGTGTCCAGTCATTCAGCGGAAGCCGTCCGACCGGCTGCCGCAAAGTGGGAGTGGAGCGTTATGGAAGCCGCAGAAAAGCGTGTCGGACGGATTGCCGATTTGCAAGCGATCAAATAGCGCCTGAAATCGTGGCTCGTGAAAGATCAGGCGAGGGGTATCTACCAGATCGACCGCGCCGCTTTCACTGATGCCGAGCTGTTCGATATCGAGATGAAGTATATTTTCGAGCGCAACTGGATATTCCTCGCTCACGAAAGCCAGGTCGCCAAACCCCACGATTTCCTTACCGCCAAGATGGGGCGAATCCCCGTGATCATCACCCGGGACCGGTCTGGGACTGTCCGCGGGCTGGTCAACGCCTGCGCCCACCGCGGCGCCAAGGTCTGCCGCGAAAAGGCCGGCAACAGGAAGAATTTCATGTGCCCCTTCCACGGCTGGACCTACTCGTCTGCAGGGGACCTTCTCGACGTCACCGAAGAAGGGGCGGGGGGTTATGCGCCTGGCTTCGACCGCGCCGATTTCGGACTTCCCAGGATCGCCCGTCTGGAAATTTACCGCGGCTTCATCTTCGGCAGCCTGTCTCCCGATGTCTTGCCACTCGAGGAATATCTGGCCGGCTCGAAGGCGTTCATCGATCTGTTGGTCGACCAGTCTCAGCAAGGCGAAATGGAGGTGCTGCCGGGCGCTACGCGGTACCGCATCGCGGCAACTGGAAGATGCAGGTGGAAAACGGTCTGGACGGGTATCACGTCGGAACGGTCCACGCCAATTACTTCATGACGGTGATGCGTCGAGTCGAGGGGGCCTCCAAGAACGACACCAAGGCGATCGACTTTTCAAATTTCAACCGGCAGGACGGCGGATCTTTTTCCTTCCATAACGGGCATTCAGTGCTCTGGGCCGACTACGCCAATTTCCGGGATCGGCCGAATTTCGAGGCCCTCGACTGGATCGAGGAAACCCATGGCGAGGAGAAGGCGCTGTGGATGAACAAACGCATCCGGAATCTTCAGCTGTTCCCCAACGTCTTCCTGATGGATCAGACCAGCACCCAGATCAGGATCATCCAGCCGATCTCCGTCGACGAGACCGAAGTCACGACCTATTGCATCGCTCCGGTGGGTGAAAGCGCCTCGGCACGGGCCCTGAGGATCCGGCAATACGAGGACTTCTTCAATGCCAGCGGCATGGCGACGCCGGACGATCTGACCGAATTCAACAACTGCCAGGCCGGGTATGGCGCAGGCGAAGGTCGGATGAACGACATGTCGCGCGGCTCGACGCGCTGGGAACAAAACGCCGGGCGTTTCGGCGCCGGCCTTTCGGTGGATGCGGTGATGAGCAGTCCGTCAGTGGCCGACGAGGGACTCTATGTAGCTATCCACGACGAGTGGATCAGCCGGATGAACTCCGCTATCGACCAGGAGACCGCAGAATTTCTTGCCAAGGGCGACTTGGAGCTGGCGCAATGACGGCAACCGATGCGCATTGGCTTGCCGTTTACCGCTTTCTCGGACGCGAGGCGGTAGCGCTCGACGACAAGGACTGGGACGCCTGGCTGTCGCTCTATGCCGAAGACGCGGAATACTGGGCTCCGGCCTGGGATGACCGCGAGCGCCTTACCGTTGATCCGCAGCGCGAAATCTCGCTGATCTATTATCACAATCGCGGCGGCCTGGAGGATCGGGTTTTCCGTATTCGCACCGGGCGGTCCTCGGCAAGCACGCCCGGGCCGCGCACTTCGCACGTGTTCACGTTGCTTTCGACGGAAGAAGGCGATGGCCTGGTACGGGCGCGCACATCGTGGACGGTAACATCCGTGCTCGATGGGGCGGTAACCGTCTACAGCGGATCGGCCTTCTATGATCTCGAGCCTGCCGGCGGGAGTTTTGTGATCAAGCGCAAGAAGACCGTGATCATCAACGACCTCGCGCAGACCATGCTCGATGTCTACAGCATCTGACCGACCCATGGCAGCACCAGCAGCGCGTCCCGTCGTCGGGACCATGATCGGCGATCCTGCGGGGATCGGACCCGAAGTGACGGTCAAGGCCTTGGCGGACGGTTCGGTACACGAGGTATCGATACCGGTGCTACTTGGCTCGGCAGCGGCGGTGGAGCGTGCGCTCGACATGACCGGGGTCAGGGCCCGGGTGCGCCGGATGCGTTCGTTCGAACAGCCCAGTGACGATGTCGGGGTGATCGACGTGATCGACACTGGAGCCTTGCCGGACGGCGTTTTGCCACTGGGTGTGGATACCGAAGTGGCCGGCCATGCCACCGCGCAATGGCTGGACGAGCTCGACGCGCTGGCCCGGGATGGCTCCTTCGCCGCGACGGTCATGGGACCGATCAGCAGCGGTTCGCTCAAGATGGCCGGAAAACTCGACAAGGTGATCAGCCCCACGCCGGGCGAAAGCTATCTGGTGTTGCTGACCGGTCCTTTGCGGGTGGCGCATCTCACCGATCACATGTCGCTGCGCCAGGTGATCGACGTGATAACCGCCGATCTCGTCGCCAAGGCAATCAGGCAAGTTAATGATGCCATGCGGTCGTGGGGAATCGCTCGTCCGCGGATCGCCGTGGCGGGGCTCAACCCGCACGCCATGGGTGACGAGGATCGGCTCGCGATTGCCCCCGGGGTCGAACGGGCCCGGGCAGCCGGCGTTGCCGTGGAAGGCCCGATTGCGCCCGATTCGGTCTTCCGCCAGTGCATCGAGGGGCGCTTCGACATGGTGCTCGCGATGTTCCACGATCAGGGGCACATTGCCGTAAAGACCTGGGGCTTTTCGGGCAATTGCGTGATCATAATGGGTCCGCCCTATCTGCACATGTCGGTCGCCCACGGCACCGCCTACGATATTGTCGGCACGGGCAAGGCGGACGCCGCGATGATGCTCAGCGCGATGCGCATTTGCGGTCAGCTCGCATCTGGACAGGGATTTACAGGAGAAGCACAATGAATGCCATGGCCCCAGTGGGAGCGCCCTCGCTCCCGACAGCGGTGGACTATAGAGTCTACCACGATACGCAGATTTTCGCCGCCGAGCAGCGCAATATCTTCAAGGGGCGCACCTGGTGCTACCTTGGGCTTGAGGCCGAGATTCCCAACGCGGGCGACTTTCGCGCAACCCATCTCGGCGAAACGCCGGTGGTGCTCGTGCGCGGACAGGAAGGCAAGCTTCATGCCTGGGTAAACCGGTGCGCGCACAAGGGCGCGACGGTGTGCCGTTCGTTGCGCGGCAACCAGGCCGACGGCGCGTTCGTCTGCGTCTACCATCAGTGGGCTTACGATTCGGAAGGCACACTGGTTGGCGTGCCGTTCCGGCGCGGCCTCAAGGGAGTAGGGGGGTACGACAAGGATTTCGATCCAGCCAATCACTCGCTCGAAAAGCTCCGGGTGGAGAGTTACAAAGGCATGGTGTTCGGCACCTTTTCAGCCGAGATCGAGCCGCTTGAAGATTTTCTCGGCCCGGTGATGCGCAAGTACATCGACCGCGTTTTTCACCGCCCGATCAGGGTGCTCGGTTATTCCCGGCAATATATGGCGGGCAACTGGAAGCTCTATTCCGAAAACAGCCGTGACAGCTACCACGGCGCCTTGCTCCACCTGTTCTACCCGACCTTCGGCATTTACCGGCAAAGCCAGGACAGCGCCGGAGAACTGGCCGAGCAGGGTTTTCACAACGTCTTTACCGTCTCCAAGCCCAAGGGCGACATCGATTACGGATCGTTCGGCGATGAGGCCAATCGCGAAATGCAAGGGTCCGCCAAACTGCAGGACGAACGCCTGTTGCAATTCCGGCCCGAGATCGAGGACGATGTGGGCTTGCACATCCAGTCGCTGTTTCCGTCGGTCGTGCTGCAGCAGATCCAGAACACGCTGGCGACACGCCAGATTGTGACTCACGGTGTCGACAAGACCGAGCTGGTATGGACTTATTTCGGCTATGCCGACGATGATGAGGAAACGACCCGTCACCGGCTGCGCAACCTGAACCTCGTCGGTCCTTCCGGACTGATTTCGATGGAGGACGGTGAAGCGGTCGAGCTTTGCCAGCAGGGCACGGTCGGGGCCGAAGGCAAGCACAGTTTCATCGAAATGGGCGGCGACGACGTGCGGGGCTATTACGCGCCGATGGGCATGGACGAGAACGCTGTGCGCGGCTTCTGGAAAGGCTATCTGAGCCTGATGGGCGATGCTCTTGCCGTCAGCGCCGAGGCATCGGCATGAGCTTGGTCGAGCCTGTTTTGCAGGGTCTCGTCGATTCCCTGAACGCCGCTTACGGACTGTGTCTGGATGACGACCGGCTTGAGGAGTGGCCCGAGTTTTTCGTCGACGATTGCCTTTATCAGGTGATCGCCCGCGAAAATGTCGACAACGGGCTGCCGGCCGCGGTGATGTATTGCGACAGCAAGGGCATGCTCGTCGATCGGGTGGTGGCGCTGCGCCGCGCCAACGTTTTCCCGGAGCATTTCAGTCGTCACCTGATTTCGCGAGCGGTCTTGACCGGGATCGACGGGGATACCGTGTCGGCCGAAGCAAGCTATGCCTTGCTGCAGACGCGCAACGACGGTGAGACCCGCATCTACAACGCCGGGAAATATGTCGACCGTCTGCTAATCAAGGACGGCGTAGCCAAGCTGGTGAGCCGAATGTGCGTCTATGACACCCACAGAATCGCGACGCTGCTGGCGACCCCAATCTGACTGCCGAACATCGTCTGGCGTCGAAAAGAAATCTAGAGGAGAAATACCATGAAACTGTTCATCAGCCCCGGCGCATGTTCCCTCGCCCCGCACATTGCCCTGCGCGAAACCGGTGCCGATTTCGAAGCCGTCAAGGTCGATCTGGCCGTGCGCAAGACCGAGGCGGGCGAGGATTTCCTCACCGTCAACCCGTCCGGCAAGGTCCCGGCCCTCACCCTGGACAGCGGCGAGACCCTGACCGAGAACCCCGCCATCCTGCTGTACATAGCCGACCAGAACCCCGCGTCTGGCCTGGCGCCGGCCGAAGGCAGCCTCGATCGTTACCGGCTGCTGAGCCGTCTCAGCTTCCTCGGTTCCGAATTCCACAAGGCATTCGTGCCGTTGTTCGCCCCCGGCACTTCCGACGAAGCGAAGGCGGCGGCCGCGGAATCGGTCAAGAACCACCTCGCCGCGCTCGATAAGGAATTGGCCGGGCGGGACCACTATGCTGGCAATGCTTTCAGTGTTGCCGACATCTACCTGTTCGTGATGCTGGGTTGGCCAGCCTACGTCGGTATCGACATGGCCGCCTACCCCTCGCTCGGCGCCTATGTCGGCAAGATCGCGCAGCGTCCCGCCGTGGGTGCCGCGCTCAAGGCCGAAGGCTTGGCGTGAGCCGGACAGTCCGACTTCCCGCATTATGCGATGGAGTTCAACCATTCTCCATTTGCAAATGCGTTCTATTTAGTGCAATAGTAACGAGAAATCGGATGGACGCGAAAGCTGTGTGCATGACCTCGCGCGAACACAGGCAATGCTAGCGTCAAAAAACAGTTGAATATCGATTGGGAGAGCCATGACTGCCGTAGCCAACGACATCGCACGCCCGGAGATTGGCAAGTCCATCACGGTTGATGGCAGCGTCACGAATTATCACGATTTGGGCGATGGCGCACCGGTCCTGCTGATCCACGGATCGGGACCCGGGGTGACTGCCTGGGCCAATTGGCGGCTCAACATGCCCGAGCTAGCGAAGCGCTTCAGGGTCATCGCGCCCGACATGTTCGGGTTTGGCTATTCGGCTTCGAAGGGCCGGATCGAAGATAAGCGGGTGTGGGTCGATCAGGTCGCATCGCTGCTCGATAGCCTCGGGATCGACAAGGTCTCGATGGTCGGCAATTCCTTCGGCGGCGGCATAACCCTGGCGTTCATGATCGCGCATCCCGATCGGGTCGAAAGGGCGGTGCTGATGGGGCCGGCAGGGCTCGATTTCCCGATCACGCCTGCGCTCGACCTGGTCTGGGGCTACCAGCCTTCGCTGGAGGAAATGCGCGCCTCGCTCAAGTACCTTGCCTGGGATCACAGCCGGCTAACCGAAGACCTGGTCCAGTCGCGCTACGAAGCGAGTGCGCGTCTGGAAGCGCACGAGCCGTATCACGCGACGTTCGGCGGGGCTGACCGGCAGCGCAACATCGCGATGCTGGCTAGCCGCGAGGAAGACGTGGCGGCACTTAAACACGAAACGCTCATCCTGCATGGCCTGTTCGACCAGGTGATTCCGCTGGAGTCCACCGTTCGCCTGGCCAGCCTGTTGCCGCGCGCCGACCTGCACGTGTTCGCGGAATGCGGCCACTGGGTTCAGATCGAACGGATGACGAGCTTCAACCGCATGGTGGCCGAATTTTTCGAGAACGGCCTCAAGGCCTGAAGGGACAAGGAGAACTGAAATGGCGCTGACCGGTGTACTTCGCCCTGGCTATGTCCAGTTGCGCGTCCTCGATCTGGATGAGGCAATCCAGCACTATCGTGACCGTATCGGCCTCAACCTGGTGAGCGTCGAGGGCGGCAGGGCTTTCTTCCAGGCCTTCGACGAGTTCGATCGCCACAGCATCATTCTGCGCGAGGCCGATACCGCGGGGCTCGACCGGATGGCATTCAAGGTCGCCAGGGATGCCGATCTCGACCACTTTGCCGAACGGCTGCTCGACATGGGGGTCCACGTCGATATCATTCCGGCGGGCGAGGATCCCGGCGTTGGCCGCAAGATCCGCTTCAATACGCCAACTGCCCACGTGTTCGATCTCTATGCCGAGATGGAGCTGTCCGATACGGGTCCGGCCGTGCGCAATCCGGACGTCTGGATCGCCGAGCCGCGCGGTATGCGCGCGACCAGGTTCGATCATTGCGCGCTCAATGGTGTCGATATTTCGGCGAGCGCGAAGATTTTTGTCGAAGCACTGGATTTTTCGGTCACTGAGGAACTGGTGGACGAAGGGTCCGGCACTCGGCTGGGCATCTTCCTGTCATGCAGCAACAAGGCGCATGACGTGGCGTTTCTGGGCTATCCAGAGGACGGACGGATCCATCACACGTCTTTCAACCTCGAATCTTGGCACGATGTCGGTCATGCGGCGGACATCATCAGCCGCTACGACATCTCGCTCGATATCGGCCCCACCCGCCATGGGATCACACGCGGTCAGACGATCTATTTCTTCGACCCGTCGGGCAACCGCAACGAGACGTTCAGCGGCGGCTATACCTATTATCCCGATAATCCGCGCCGGATGTGGCAGGCCGAGAATGCCGGCAAGGCGATCTTCTATTACGAGAAGGCGCTCAACGACCGCTTCATGACGGTGAACACCTGAGCATGAATGGAGTGGCGACAATCCGGTCGGTGGGACACGATCTTGCCGCCAAGGCGGTGCAGGTCGCCGTGGCCAAAGGCGGCGAGGCGGGCTGTCCCCTCGTCGCCGCAGTGGTTGGCGCCACCGGGGAGCTGGTCGCCCTGTTGCGCGCCACCGGGGCCCCGTTCCCCTCGTCCCAAATCGCGCAGGACAAGGCCTATACCGCGGCCAGCTTCAAGGTTCCGTCGCCGGACGTCTACAAGATGGTCGCGGGCAATCCCGCGCTAAGCGGAGGTATCGCCGCGAAGCCCGGAATCGCCATGTTCGGCGGCGGGCTGCCGATCGCGATCGCCGGCGAAATCGTCGGCGCGATCGGAGTGTCGGGCGGAACCGAAGAACTGGATACGCAGTGCGCAAACGCAGCCCTCATCTCGATCGGGGCGACGCAATATTGAGCGTCTGGCCATCGCGGCACTGAAACAAGACGCTACGGAGAATTGAAGAGCCCATGGCAAATGAGAATATCCCGGCTGTTACCGACACCATCCTGAATTTCATCGGGGGCGCTTATCGCCGTGGAAGCACCGGCAAGACCTTCGACAATTTCGCTCCTGCGACCGGCCTTCGGATCGGTACTGTCCACGAGGCGAGCGAGGCCGACGTGGCCGATGCGGTTGCCGCGGCCAAGGCGGCGCTCAACGGCCCCTGGGGCAAGATGACCACGGCGGAACGGGTCAGGCTCATCACGGCCGTTGCCGCCGAGATCGAGCGCCGCGCGGACGATTTCCTCGCTGCCGAAGTGGCGGATACCGGCAAGCCGCGCCATGTCGCCTCGCACATCGACATTCCGCGCGGCGCCGCGAACTTCCGGATGTTTGCCGACGTCATTTCGACGACCCCCACCGAATCCTTTGCAACGGCAACGCCCGATGGCGGGCAGGCGCTCAACTACGCGGTGCGCAAGCCCAAGGGTGTGATCGCGGTGATCTGCCCGTGGAACTTTCCCCTGCTGCTGATGACCTGGAAGGTTGGACCTGCCCTGGCTTGCGGCAACACGGTTGTGGTCAAGCCATCCGAAGAGACGCCGCGGACCGCGGCGCTGCTGGGTGAGGTCATGAACGCGGTCGGGATGCCCGAAGGGGTCTACAACGTGGTGCACGGTTTCGGGGCGGGTTCGGCCGGTGAATTCCTGACCTCGAACCCCGACATCGATGCAATCACATTCACCGGCGAAACCGGCACCGGCCAGGCGATCATGCAGAAGGCCGCGGTCGGGGTGCGCGACATTTCGTTCGAGCTGGGCGGTAAGAATCCGGCCGTCGTGCTGGCCGACGCCGATCTCGACAAGGTGGTCGAAGGATTGTCGCGTTCGGTATTTCTGAACACCGGGCAGGTCTGCCTCGGGACCGAGCGGGTCTATGTCGAACGGCCGGTTTTCGACGAATTCGTGAAGCGGATGACGGTGGCGGCCAAGGCGTTCAAACCAGGAGCGACCGGCGATCCAGCCTATCTTGGTCCGCTGATCAGTGCCGAGCATCAGGAAAAGGTGCTGGGATACTATGCGCGCGCGGTGGCCGAAGGCGCCACTGTCGTCACCGGGGGCGGGGTTCCCGCGATTTCTGGGGATGAAGCGGGCGGCTTTTATGTCGAGCCGACGTTGTGGACAGGCCTGGCGCACGACAGTTCGGTGATGCGCGAAGAAATCTTCGGCCCGTGCTGCGGGGTCATTCCCTTCGATGCCGAAGACGAGGTGATCGGCCTGGCCAACGACACCGACTACGGATTGTGCGCGACGATCTGGACCGAAAACCTCTCGCGGGCGCACCGGGTCGCCGCCTCGATGCAGGTTGGCGTCTGCTGGGTCAATTGCTGGTTCCTGCGGGATCTGCGCACCGCATTCGGCGGTTCGGGACATTCCGGGATCGGCCGCGAAGGCGGCGTGCACAGCCTCGAATTCTACACGGAAACCGAAAACATCTGCGTGAAGCTTTGAGACCATGACGACTGAAACCACTATCGATCCCACTGCCATCCAACAGGCGGCCGAGCAATTGCGGGGCGCGGCTGCCAGCGGCAAGCCGGTGGCGCCGATTCGCGATCTCATTTCGGCCGGCGGCGTGGATGCCGCCTACGCCGTGCAGGAAATCAACACCCGGCACGCCCTTGACAGCGGACGGCGCCTGGTCGGCCGCAAGATCGGGCTGACCTCGCTGGCGGTCCAGCGCCAGCTTGGCGTCGACCAGCCCGATTACGGCATGCTGTTTTCCGACATGGACGTGCCCGAGGGGATTCCGATCTCGCTCGATCAGGTCATCCAGCCCAAGGTCGAGGCCGAAATCGCGATCGTGGTCGGCCGGGACCTGCTCTATCCCGATCTCACCACCGCCGAGATGATCCGCGCGGTCGAATATGTCGTACCCGCGATCGAGATCGTCGATAGCCGCGTTGCCAACTGGGACATCCGCATCTGGGACACCGTCGCCGACAACGCCTCGAGCGGGCTGTTCGTGCTGGGTGCGGTGCCGCGCAAGCTCGAAGCGCTCGACCTGCGCGAATGCGGCATGGTGATGGAGGTAAAGGGCGAGCCGATCTCGGTGGGGGCGGGGATTGCCTGCCTCGGCAGCCCGATCACCGCATCGCTGTGGCTGGCGCGGGTGATGGCTCGGGTCGGACGCCCGCTGCTTGAAGGCGACGTGATCCTGTCCGGCGCGCTCGGGCCCATGGCCGGGATCGCGCGCGGCGATGTCGTGGAAGCGAGAATCAATGGCGTCGGAACGGTGCGGGCGGCTTTCGCTGGCGAGGCCGGCTGACGCAGATGAACGGAAAGATCGAAGAATGACCAAGATGAAGTGCGCCATCATCGGCTCCGGAAACATTGGTACCGATTTGATGATCAAGCTGCTCAAGGGTTCCGATACCCTTGAACTGGCGGCGGTGGTCGGGATCGACCCGGCCTCGGAAGGCCTCGCGATGGCCCGCGAGCGCGGCGTGGCGACGACCCATGAGGGAATCGAAGGGCTGCGCAAGCTGCCGGCCTACCCCGAGATTGGCATCGCGTTCGATGCGACTTCGGCCTACGCCCACAAGGAACACGACGCTGCCCTGCAAGCCGACGGCAAGCTGGTTGTCGATCTGACCCCTGCCGCGATCGGGCCGTTTTTTGTCCCGCCGGTCGGCGGAGTGCTCGACAGCGAAATCCGCAATGTCAACATGGTCACCTGCGGCGGCCAGGCGACCATTCCCATTGTCGCCGCGGTTTCTCGGGTGACCCCGGTTCATTACGCTGAAATCGTCGCGTCGGTGTCCTCGCGTTCTGCCGGGCCCGGCACCCGCGCGAACATCGACGAATTCACCCGGACCACCGCGAAGGCGATCGAGATAGTGGGCGGTGCCGGCCGCGGCCGGGCGATCATCATCCTCAATCCCGCCGAACCGCCGATGATCATGCGTGACACGATCTTCACGCTGACCGATCAGGTGGACGAGGACGCCATCCGCGCCTCGGTCAAGGAAATGGTCGAAACCGTGCAAGCCTATGTGCCCGGCTATCGCCTCAAGCAGGAAGTGCAGTTCGAACGGTTCGGCTCGAACCGGCCGCTGAAGATCCCCGGATACGGCGAATTCGTCGGCCTGAAGACCAGCGTGTTCCTCGAGGTCGAGGGCGCTGGCGACTATCTTCCGAAATATTCCGGCAACCTCGACATCATGACCGCCGCCGCCAAGGCAGCGGGTGAGCGTTTGGCCCAACAACGCCTTGAAAAGGTGGCAGCATGACCTTCAATCCCGAAACCGGAAAGCTCTACATCCAGGACGTCACCCTGCGTGACGGCATGCATGCCATTCTTCACATGTACGGCACCGAAAGTGTCCGCACCATTGCCAAGGCGCTGGACGATGCCGGCGTCGATGCGATCGAGGTGTCGCACGGCGATGGCCTCAACGGCACGTCGTTCAACTACGGGTTCGGTGCGCATACCGACTGGGAGTGGATCGAGGCCGCCGCCGACGTGATCAAGAACGCCGTGCTGACCACATTGCTGGTGCCGGGTATCGGCACGGTCGAGGAACTCCGCCGCGCCTATGCGCTCGGCGTGCGCTCGGTGCGGGTGGCGACCCATTGCACCGAGGCCGACGTCGCCAAGCAGCACATCGGCATTGCCCGCGACCTCGGCATGGATGTCTCGGGCTTCCTGATGATGAGCCACATGATCGATGCCGAGGCGCTGGCGCAGCAGGCCCTGCTGATGGAAAGCTATGGGGCGCATTGCGTCTATGTGACCGACAGCGGCGGCGCGCTCGACATGGACGGGGTGCGCGATCGCCTGCGGGCCTATGACCGCGTCCTCAAGCCGGAAACCCAGCGCGGCATCCACGCCCACCATAACCTTTCGCTCGGTGTGGCCAATTCTATCGTCGCGGCTCAGGAAGGCGCAGTGCGGATCGATGCGAGCCTTGCCGGAATGGGGGCAGGGGCCGGCAATGCGCCGCTCGAGGTGTTCGTCGCCGCCGCTGATCGCAAGGGCTGGAACCATGGCTGCGATGTCATGTCGCTGATGGACGCGGCGGAGGACATCATCCGTCCGTTGCAGGATCGCCCGGTGCGGGTGGATCGCGAAACGCTGAGCCTGGGCT
>ERZ1645185.205-NODE-205-length-25800-cov-5.358633_pt1 | contig 25800 bp, 25 predicted proteins | sample MGYA00575351_ERZ1645185 | MGnify/ENA primary metagenome ERZ1645185 (study PRJEB40838, sample SAMN11284767) | freshwater sediment metagenome | isolation source: river sediment | host: Sediment | place: India: Jana village, Kanpur | collected 2015-12-17 ... | reverse complement strand
GCTGCCGGAAACCGGTGGGCTATTCGCTTGCGCCAGGCGCTGCAGGCGGATTTCGTAACTCAGCACCTGCACGGCGGCGGCCAGGTTCAGCGATGCGTACTCCGGATTGCAGGGAATGAACACACGGGCATGGCATAACTGCAGTTCCTCGTTCTCCAGCCCGGTACGCTCTGGCCCGAACAGCAGCGCAACCGGACTGTGCGCGGATTTCGCCACCAGCAGTTCCGCCGCCTGTCTGGGCGAAAGCTCGGGCAAAGCCACGGCGCGCTCGCGCGAGGAAGTACCGATGACATAGGTGCAGCCGGAGAGCGCCTCATGGATGCCCGATACCACCCGCGCCTGTTCCAGGATATCGTCGGCACCGGCGGCCAAGGCCGTCGCTTCGGGATCCGGGTATCGTTTCGGCGCAACCAGCACCAGGTTCGCCAGTCCCATGGTTTTCATGGCGCGGGCGGCCGAGCCGATGTTGCCCGGATGCTGGGTGCCGACCAAAACGACGCGGATAGGGTCTACAGGGCTCATAAATGCGGCTCGTGGGGCGTTGAACATGAATCGAACGAAACAAAGCGATTTAGTCCACGGACGCTTTGCGGTATCATAGTGCGGTGTTGCCAGACCAACATGCCGTTCTTCACCAAATCAGCCAAGGGTAGTCCCATGCAGAACCCAGTCATCACCGTGATGGTCAAGGCCGCACGTCAAGGCGGTACGGTCATTTTACGCCATATGAACAAGCTCGACAGCCTGAGTGTGTTCGAAAAGACCAAACAGGACTACGCCAGCGAAGTGGACTCTCTCGCTGAGGCCGAGATCATCAAGGAACTCAAACGCGCCTACCCGACGGCCGCCTTCCTGTGCGAGGAATCCGGTGCGATGGGCAAAGGCAAGCAGACATTCATCATCGACCCGCTGGATGGCACTTCCAACTTCCTGCACGGCATTCCGCATTACTGCGTATCGATCGCCCTGGTGGAGAACGGCGAGCCGATCGACGCGGTGATCTACGATCCGATCAAGAACGAGCTGTTCACCGCCAGCAAAGGCAAGGGCGCCACCCTGAACGACCGCAAGATCCGAGTCAGCGACCGCAAGGACCTGTCGGATTCGCTGGTCATCACCGGCACTCCGCCGCGCGACCGTGAACGCGTCGGCCCGCATCTGGACTTCTGCAAAGCCCTGCTGAGCACCGCGGAAGACATCCGCCGGACCGGTTCGGCCGCCCTCGATCTGGCCTACGTGGCCTGCGGCCGTAGCGACGCCTACTTCGAATCCGGCATCAAGTCTTGGGATGTGGCGGCCGGAATGCTGCTGGTCCGTGAAGCGGGCGGCCGCGTCTGCGACTTCAAGGGGCGCGGCGAGCGCATCCTGGACGCCGGCCAGATGGTCGCCGGCAACATGAAGGTCGGACCGCTGCTGCAGGCGGCCATCGCCCAGTCGGAATACGGCAAGAGCTTCTGACACCCCGAAGCCAACGCATGTCCGCCCCGAAGCCCCCGTCCGCCGGGGGTTTTGCGTTTCTGGCCAACGGTGCAATAATCGCCGCATACCCAACACAAGGAGCATGCCATGTTCGATAAGGATTCAGTAGCCCTGGTCACCGGCGCCGCGACCGGAATCGGCCTGCAGACCGTCACGGCGTTCGCCCGCGCCGGATGCCGTGTGGTATTGGCCGACCGCGACGTGACGCGCGGCCAGCAGGCGGCGCTCAGCCTGCGCGACGCGGGACACGACGCAGCGTTCATCAGGGCCGACATGGCGGTTGCCGACGACATCATCGCCCTGCACCATCAGATCGCCGTTTCCTACGGCAGGCTCGACGCGGCCTGCAACAACGCCGGCATCGAGGGTGATACGGCCGCCACCGGCGATGCCTCGCTGGACAATTTCGACCGGGTCATCGGCATCAACCTGCGTGGCGTGTTCATCTGCATGCGCGAACAGATCAAGCTGATGCTGCCGAGGAAACAGGGCGCCATCTGCAACATCGCCTCGGTGGCGGGCTTGGTCGGTTTCGCCGGACTGCCCGCCTATTGTGCGTCCAAGGGCGGCGTGGTGCAGCTGACCCGCGCGGCGGCCATCGAGTATGCCGGGCACGGCCTGCGCGTGAACGCCGTATGCCCGGGCGCCATCCAGACCGAGATGATCGACCGGATAACCCACAAAGACCCTGCCACCGAGAAGCAGTTCGCCGCACTGCACCCCATGAACCGTATGGGCACGGCACGTGAAATCGCCGACAGCGTGGTCTGGCTGTGCTCTTCGCAGGCCAGTTTCATAACCGGCCAGGCCTTGGCAGTCGACGGCGGGATGGTGGCGCGGTAGGCAAAAAGAAGCCGCCCGATCGGGCGGCTTTCCGGTTCCAGATGATTCTTCGGCCTACGGACGCGCGTCCAGCTCGGCGTCGTCGCGGGCCTTCGGCATCAGGTCCTGCTTGGTGACGCCCATCAGCAGCAGCAACGGGCTGGCCACGAAGATCGACGACAGGGTGCCGATCACGATACCGAGGATCTGCGATTCCGCCATGCCCCTGAGCGATTCGCCACCGAAGAAATACAGGGCCAGCACGGTCAGCAGGGCCACGAACGACGTGATGACGGTCCGCGACAGGGTCTGGTTGACCGAACGGTTCATCACTTCATACGGCGACAGCTTATGCAGGTTGCGGAAATTCTCACGGATACGGTCGAACACCACGATTGTGTCGTTGATCGAGTAGCCCATGACCGACAATATGCCGGCCAGCACGGCCAGGTCGAACTCGTGGCCGGTGAACGCGAACCAGCCGGCGACCAATATCACGTCGTGCATGGTGGCGATGATGGCGGCGACCGCGAACTTGAATTCGAAGCGCACCCAGACATAGGCAAGGAAGCCGATGACCACGAACACCACGGCCAGGATGCCGTTTTCAGCCAGCTCCTTGCCGACCTGCGGACCGACATAATAGTAGTCGCGCAGCGTGCCGGGGTTTTCCGCCGTCTGCAGGACGGCCAGCACGTCGGAACCGTTCTGCCGGGAGCCGCCCTTCTGGACCTGCATGCGGATCACCACATCGTTGGCCGATCCGATGGCGCGTACCTGGGCGCCCTTGAAACCGGCCGCCTCCAGTTTTTCGCGCATCTGTCCGACATCGGCCGGCTTGCTGAACTGGATTTCGGTTTCGTTGCCGCCGGTGAAATCGAGCGCGAAATTGAAGCCCTTGAACACCATGGCGCCGAGCGCGGCGAACATCAGGATGGCGGCGACCGCCAGCGAGAAGTGGCGCAGGCGCATGAAGTTGAAATTACTGTCGGATGGGAAAAGTTCCACTGATTGAGCTCCGTTTGGTCAGACCGAGACTTTCGTCAGCTTGCGCCGGCGACCGTAGATCAAGGTGGCGATGGCGCGTGACACGGTCACTGCGGTGAACATCGAGGTCAGGATGCCGATGATGAGCGTGATGCCGAAGCCGCGGATCGGACCGGAGCCGAAGGCCGCCATCGCGATGCCGCCCAGCAGGGCCGTCAGGTTGGCGTCGATGATGGTGCCGCTGGCCTTGTCGTAACCGGCCGCGATGCTGGCCAAGGGTGTATTGCCGGAGCGCAGCTCCTCGCGTATCCGCTCATTGATCAGCACGTTGGCGTCGACTGACATGCCGACGGTCAGCGCGATGCCGGCAAACCCGGGCAGGGTCAGCGTGGCGCCGAACATCGACATCACCGCCACGACCAGCAGCAGGTTGAGCAGCAGGGCCATGTTGGTGATGACGCCGAACATCTTGTAATAGATCACGAAGAAGATCAGCACGAACACGAACGAGAACAGCACCGCAGTCACGCCGCGCTGCACGTTTTCAGCGCCCAGGCTCGGGCCGATGACGCGTTCCTGGGCGAAATCCATCGGGGCCGCCAAAGCGCCGGCCTTCAGTTGCTTGGACAGGCGATCGGCTTCCTGCGGATCCAGGCCGGTGGTCTGGAAATCCTTGCCGAACACGCCCTGGATGGTGGCCGAGTTGATCACGTCTTCGGTGATCTTGACGCTTTTGACCGGCACACCGTCGACCATGCGGGTTTCGGGAATGCGCTCGACATACACCACCGCCATGCTTTTGCCGACGTTGTCGAGGGTATGGTTGAACATGCGCTTGCCGCCGGCCGCATTCAGCTTGATGCTGACCATCGGCTGCCCGGTCTGCGGATCGATTCCCGGCGTGGCGTCGACCAGCTGGTCGCCGGACACGATGACGCGCCGCGACAGCAGGATCGGAATGCGCTGTCCATCCGGCAGGGTTTCGCGCATGAAATACAGCCGTGCTTCCGGCGGGATGAGGTTGTTGCGTTGGGCTTCCGCTGCCTGCGCCATGTCGCCGATCTGCGCGCGGTATTCCAAGGTGGCGGTGGCCCCGATGATGTCCTTGGCTTCGGCGGTATCCTGCACGCCGGGCAGCTGCACGATGATACGGTTGGCGCCCTGGCGCTGGATGACCGGTTCGGCGACGCCCAGGGCATCGATCCGGTTGCGCAGCGTGGTGATGTTCTGGTCGACCGCGCCGTCGGCGATGGCCTTCTGTTCGCCCGGCGTGACCGCGGCGCTCAGGCCGATGCCCTGCTCCGCCGGCAGGTCAAGGAATGCCAGCTGGGGGAAACCGACGGAAAGGGATGACCTGGCCTTGTTACGGGCGGATTCGTCCTTCAGGGCGATGCGGATGCCCTGCGTGCCGCGGGTGACGTCGTAGCCGGTGAATTTCTGGTCGCGCAGCAGCGCGCGGATTTCCTCGGCATAGGCGTTTTCGCGTTTTTCCAGCGCCGCTTTCTGATCGACTTCCATCAGGAAGTGCACGCCGCCCTGCAGATCGAGACCGAGCGTCATCGGATTGGCGCCGAGCGACGACAGCCAAGATGGTACGGTGGACGCCAGGTTCAGGGCCGTCGTGTAGCGGGCGCCCAGTTCCGGGCGGATTATGTCGGCCGCCTTGAGCTGGTCGTCGGGGCTGTTCAGGCGGACCATCACGTCGCCGCCTTCCACCGCGATCCGGCGCGGGGTTATGCCATTGGCTTTCAGCAGCGCTTCGACGCGCTTGGGCAGGCCGTCTTCTAGCTGGCCGCGGCTGACGCTGATCTGCACCGCAGGTTCCTGCGGAAAGATGTTGGGAAGTGAGTAGAAGACGCTCGCCAGAAGCACCAGCACGATGAGCGCGTACTTCCATTTCGGAAATTCAAGCATGACAAAACCCGAGGCCCTGCGGCCTTCAAAAGAGAATGATTAAGCGGACTTCAGGCTGCCCTTGGGCAATACGGCGCTGATGGCGTTTTTCTGGATTTTGACTTTCACGCCGTCGGCGATTTCAACCGTGACGAAGCTTTCGCCCAGGTCATCGATGCGGCCGGCGACGCCGCCGTTGGTCAGCACTTCATCGCCCTTGGAAAGGCCCGACAGCAACGCGCGGTGTTCCTTGGCTTTTTTCATCTGCGGACGGATGGCCATGAAGTAGAACACGGCGAAGAACAGCACCATCATCACCAGCAGCGACATCGGGCTGCCTTGTTGGGCGGGTGCGGCCTGCGCGGCGGCGGGCGAAACGATCAAATCAAGCAGCGACATAATGCGATCCTAGGAGTTAAGTGCGAAACAGTTGTCAATTATGACATAAGTGGGTGCATCAAGTGACGATTTCAAGGCTGGGTGCGTTGCCGGTAGAACGCCGTACGGAAAGCTTCAAATTCATTTTTTTCAATGGCTTGCCGGATTTCCTGCATCAGGGTCTGGTAATAATGCAGGTTGTGGATGGTGGCCAGCATCGAAGCGAGGATTTCATTGCAGCGGTCAAGGTGGCGCAGGTAGGCGCGCGTGAAGCCGCGCGCGCAGCTGTAGCAGGTGCAGCCCGGCTCGATCGGCGACAGGTCTTTCTCGTAGCGGGCGTTGCGGATGCGCACCTGGCCGAAATGCGTGAAATAGTGGCCGTTGCGGGCGTTGCGGGTCGGCATCACGCAGTCGAACATGTCGATGCCGCGCGCGACCGCTTCCACGATGTCCTCCGGCTTGCCGACGCCCATCAGGTAACGCGGTTTGTCGTCGGGCAGCTGCGGGCAGATCGCTTCCAGGGTCTGCTCGCGCTCATGGGCGGGTTCGCCGACCGCCAGGCCGCCGACCGCATAGCCGTCGAACCCGATGGCTTTCAGGCCGTCGGCCGACGCCGTGCGCAGGTGCGGGTATACGCCGCCCTGCACGATGCCGAACAGCGCGGCATCATTGCCTTCATGGGCCGTCTTGGAACGCGCGGCCCAGCGCAGGGAAAGTTCCATCGATTTGCGCGCGACAACTTCGATGGCCGGATACGGCGTGCACTCGTCGAAGATCATCACGATGTCCGATCCGAGCACGCGCTGGATCTGCATGCTTTCCTCCGGCCCGAGGAACACCTTGCGGCCGTCCACGGGCGAGGCGAAGGTGACGCCCTGCTCGGTGATTTTCCGGCGCTTGGCCAGCGACCATACCTGGAAACCGCCGGAATCGGTCAGGATCGGCTTCTGCCACTGGGTGAAATCATGCAGGCCCTTATGCGCCTCGATCACATCCAGGCCCGGGCGCAGATAGAGATGGAAGGTGTTGCCCAAAATGATTTCCGCGCCGGTCGCCAGGATATCCTCCGGCTTCATGGCCTTGACCGAGCCGTAGGTGCCGACCGGCATGAACGCCGGCGTCTGGATGCTGCCGCGCGGGAAACGCAGTTCGCCGCGCCGTGCGCTGCCGTCCTGGCTAATTTTGGTGAACTGCATGCGGCTCATGGCTGGCCCTGCGGGAACATCAGCATGGCGTCGCCGTATGAGAAGAACCGGTACTTTTGCTCGACGGCATGGCGGTAAGCGTCGAACACACGCTGCTTGCCGGCAAACGCGGACACCAGCATCAGCAAGGTGCTTTCCGGGAGATGGAAGTTGGTGACCAGCGCATCGACGCTGCGGATGCGGTAGCCGGGAAAGATGAAGATCCGCGTATCACCGGCGAACGGCCGCAGTTCGCCGTCGACGCAGGCCGACTCCAAGGCGCGCACGACGGTGGTGCCGACGGCGACCACCCGGCCGCCGCGTGCGCGGGTGGCGGCGATCTGCGCGCACAGCTCGGCGCCCACGTTCAACCACTCACTGTGCATGACGTGGTCCTTGACGTGTTCGCTGCGCATGGGCTGGAACGTGCCGGCGCCCACGTGCAGGGTGATGTGCCCGAATTCGACGCCCTTGCGCCGGAGCGCATCCAGCAGCGCCTGGTCGAAATGCAGGCCGGCGGTCGGCGCGGCGACCGCGCCGGCATGTCTGGCGAACACGGTCTGGTAGCGCGATGTATCGGCGGCTTCGGCATCACGCTGGATATAGGGCGGCAACGGCATTTTGCCGAGACGGTTCAGCAACGCTTCCACCGGTTCGGCGGTTTCAAACTGCAGGCGGTAAAACCCGCCGTCGCGGTCGATCACTTTCAGCGAGGTACCGTCGGTCAAGGCGATCCGGCTGCCCGGCTTGGGGGATTTCGACGCGCCGATCTGGGCGCGGACCTGCTGCGCCGGCAGCAGCCGCTCAATCAGGATTTCCACCTGGCCGCCCGTTTGCTTCTGGCCGTACAGGCGCGCCGGAATGACCCGGGTATCGTTGAAAACCAGTAGATCACCGGCATTCAGGTAATCGCCCAGCTGGCTGAACTGACGGTCTTCAAACGCGGCATCGCCCGGCGGGACCACCAACAGACGCGAGTCGGACCGCCCGCTCAACGGCGCCTGTGCGATCAGTTCGGCGGGCAAATCAAAGGTAAAGTCGGACTTTTTCATCAAGGCTCCAAAATCAGCCGACTATTGTAACTTAAGCCATTGATTTTGCGGTCCGGGGGTTACGGTTCGATTTTTGCCATGATAAAATCGCGTTTTACCTTGATGCGGCCTGTCGCTCGGAGTTGTTTATGACCATTTTGGATATCCTTAGCCCTTTGCGCCAACGCCAAGGCGCCGTGCGCACCACGGGCTTGGATGACGCCACCCTGCTCCGTCTTGCCGGCAGCTATCCGGATCTGGGCATCGCCGCCCAGCGCGCCGCTGAATATTTTCCGGCCTTGGCCGCTGAATTCCCGGACTTGGCCGATGCCGACGAGCAGGCTCAGATTGACGCGGTACAGGCCGGCTTCATCAATTTCTACCCGGATGACGCCATCAATCCGTACGTTGCCATCGCGGCCTGCGGCCCGTGGGTCGTGACCCTGAAGGGCCGCGTCCTGCACGACTCCGGCGGCTACGGTATGCTGGGCTTCGGGCACACGCCGGAAGCGGTCATCGCCGCGATGAGCAAACCGCAGGTCATGGCCAACATCATGTCGCCCAGCCTGTCGCACCTGCGGGTGGCCAACGCCCTGCGCAAGGAAATCGGACAGACACGCGGCGGATGCCCGTATGCCAAATTCCTGACCCTGAACTCCGGTTCGGAATCGGTATCACTGGCCGGCCGCATCGCCGATACCAACACCAAGCTGATGACCGATCCCGGCGCCCGCCACGAAGGCAAGCGCGTCAAGCGCATCGCCATGAAAGGCGCGTTCCATGGCCGTACCGAGTTGCCTTGCCTGTATTCCGACTCCTCGCGCAAAGCCTACGCCGAAAACCTTGCCAGCTGGAAACACCACGAAAACCAGCTGATCACCATTGAGCCCTACGCCATCGACGGCCTGCGGAAAGCCTTCGCCGACGCCGACGCGAACGGCTGGTACATCGAAGCGATGTTCCTGGAGCCGGTGATGGGTGAAGGCGATCCGGGCCGTGCGGTACCGCCGGAATTCTATGCCGTGGCCCGCGAACTGACCAAAGCGCATGGCACGTTCCTGCTGATCGACTCCATCCAGGCCGGCCTGCGTGCCCACGGCGTGCTGTCGATCGTCGACTATCCGGGCTTCGAAAACCTGGAAGCGCCGGACATGGAAACCTACTCGAAGGCCCTCAACGGCGGCCAGTACCCGCTGTCGGTGCTGGCGGTCAACGAGCGTGCCGCCAAGGTCTACGCCAAGGGCACCTACGGCAACACCATGACCACCAACCCACGCGCCATGGACATCGCCACAACCGTGCTGAACTCACTGACGCCGGAAATCCGTGCCAACATCCGAAACAAGGGCAAGGAAGCGTTGGACAAACTCAATGCGCTCAAAACCGAACTCGGCGGCCTGATCACCAAAGTACAGGGCACCGGCCTGCTGTTCTCGTGCGAACTGGATCCCAGCTTCAAATGCTACGGCGCCGGTTCGACCGAGGAGTTCATGCGCGAGCGCGGCATCGGCGTGATCCACGGCGGCACCAACTCGCTGCGGTTCACCCCGCATTTCGCCATCACCAGCGCCGAGCTGGACCTGGTCGTCGAGCACATCCGTTATGCGCTGCTGAACGGACCGCGCAGGAAGGAAGCCGCCGCGGCATAAGCCGCAGCGTAGCGTCAACGAAAAGAAAACCGGCCATGGCCGGTTTTCTTTCAACGAAGGGAACATGGGTCATTACCCTTTGAATAAGACCTCCGCCCGCATAAACTCAGTGCGGAAGACTCAAGCGATACAAAGTAACGGCGGCGCGGATGGTCTGTGAATCCAAGGTGTCGAGATCGGCCACTTCAGCCACCGTATGGCCGCCGGAACCCATCATGCCGATGCCATCTAGCGCCATTTCGACCTTATCGGCCACGAACGAGATGTCCGCCGCGCCGGCATTGCGCGGATTGATGGCGGTCACCGGCCCGAAACCGTAGTCCTCACTGGCGTTGCTGTAGATCGAAAGCAGCCTGGCATTGCCTTCGGTCGGGGCCATGGGCGGATAACCTTCATCAAAGCGGATGCTGGCGCTGGTGCCCGGCAAATGCGCCGCGACGATCCTGGCCATCGTTTCCCGCGCCAGAGCCAGCTGCTCCGGTGAAATGGCGCGCAGATCGCCGTCAACACGCACCGTCTGGGCGATGACATTGTCCTTGCCGAAGGCGCTGCCGCGCGATGTCTGCGCATCAATCGTTATGTCGGTGCCGCCGACGATCACACCGGGATTGAAGCTCAGATTGGGCATCGAGGACAGGGCCGCGCGGAACCCGTCGAGAATGCGGGCCGCTTCGAAAATGGCGCCGTAGCCCACGTTCGGCTGGAAGATCTGCGAAGAATGCGCCGGCTTGCCTTTCACCTCAAGCTGCCAGCCGCTGGCGCCCCGGCGTGAAACGGCGGCGGTTTTCGGATTGCCGTCACCGTCTTCGAAGCCCAGGGCGACATCGGCCCATTCGCCCGCTTCAAGCAGGGCCTGCTTGGACAACGCAGCCGGATCGCCGCTGTTTTCCTCATCACCGGTCAGCACCACGCGGATTCGCATGCCGTCCAGCTGGCCGCTGCTGCGCAATGCACGCAGCGCCTGCACGATGATGACGTCACCCCCTTTCATGTCGGTGGTGCCGGGTCCGCCGGCCTTGCCTTCGCCGATCATCTGCATTTTCTGGAACGGACTGTCCTCCGCGAACACTGTATCCAAATGGCCGATCAACAGGATTTTCGGGCCACGGGTGCCATGCTGCGCCACCAAATGCCCGGCCCGGTTGAAGGCATTGCCGTCAATCCATTGGGTTGAAAACCCCAATGCCTTGAACTCGCGTTCAAATACCGAACCGACTTTGCGGACGCCTGCGAAATTCATGGTGCCACTGTTGATGTCGACCGATTCCTGGAGCAGCGCAAGCGCGCGTTGGCGGTCATCGATTACGTGCTTTACGATCGCCGCCTCGACCGGATCGCCGGGCGTCTTGGCCATGGCATCGCCGCCCAACAGGATCAACGCGCCGGCGGCCGCATGGCGGACCATTGAAACAAGACCGTTCATGGGGTCACTCCGCTCAATACGTTCTGGGGATCTGCATCATGATCGAACCGACGATGGCGAAGACCGCCATGACGATCATCGGCAGCCAGGTGAACGCCATGCCCCAGAATCGGCCCTTGGAATAGCCCTCGTTGTGGCTGACGCCCCAGGCGTGCGCCACCCGTGACATGAAAAACACGGCGCCAAGCACATGGATGACGGCCGGCGGATAGCCGGTCAATTCCAGCGAACCCAGCAGCAGCAGCGCAAGCGGCATGTTCTCGGTGGCGTTGGCATGCGCGCGCACGCGCATCTGCAGTTCCATGTTCTCGCCGTGCCCGAGGCCGATTTTATGTTCCCTGCGCCATCTCACCACGCGCATGGCCAGAAAAATGACCAACAGGGTGCACAGTCCGGCATATAGCATCGAAATCATCGTTCATTCCTCATAGATCATGGGCAAGCCACTGCGGCTGCTCATGGGTGGTTGAATACTTGCCCTTGTCATCACGTTGCAGGGACGCCACGGCGACATCGGCATCGTGGGTGAAAAACAGCTTCACGCCGCGTACCTGCATATCGGCCAGGAATTCCTTCTTTTCGTCGATGACCAGTTCGGCGTTTCGGTCGTAGCCCATGGTGATCGGCAGATGCACCCAGGCGCGGCCGGGAATCAGGTCGGCGCAGAACACCACACGCTCGCGCTCGCCGATGACCTCCGCAAGCAGCAGGCCCGGCGTATGGCCGTCGCTGTGATGGAAGCGCACACTGTCGCCAAGGGCTTCGGAATGGTCCCCGCCGACCAGCTCGAGCCGGCCGCACCCGGCCAGCAAGGCATTAAGCTCGGGGATGAAGCTCGCGCGGTCGCGCGGGTGCGGATGCTGTGCGCGCTGCCAGCCGGCCTCGCTGACCACAAAGACCGCATTAGGGAACAGCAGGCGTGCCGGCTGCCCTTCCGCCCAGGGCGCCAACAGGCCGCCGGCATGGTCGAAATGCAGGTGCGAAAGCACCACGACATCGATGTCGGCGTCAGTCAGGCCGAGCTTGGCCAATTCCCCGAGCAGGACATGGCCGGCTTCCTGGATCCCGAAGCGCACGCGCATGTTCGGATCGAAGAAAGCACCGACGCCGGTTTCGAACAGCACGCGTTTGCCGTTGATGGCGTCGACCAGCAACGCGCGGCAGGCCAGATCGATACGGTTCTGCCCATCGACTTTGACCCACTTTTCCCACATCGCCTTGGGTGCGTTGCCGAACATGGCGCCGCCGTCCAGTTTCTGCGAATTGCCCAACAGGGACCAAGCCTTCATGGTTTGACCTTTACCGGCTTTTCGGCGACTTTGCCCAGCCCGACCGGATTGCGCGGGTCGCTGCCGGTGCTCAGCGTATTGCTGGCTTTGTCCCAGCTGACCGTCTGCAGATTGCCCCAGCTGTCGCTGGAGCGCCTGCCGTCAACGGCGTCTTCGGGCGTATTGACGGTATGTCCCATGGCACGCAGTGCGGCGACCGTATCGGCCGACAGCGCATTGCGCTCGGTCGAGATCGCGTCCGGCATCCATTGGTGGTGGAAACGCGGCAATGCCGCGACCGATTGCGCATCCAAGCCGTCGGCATAACCGAGCGCGCCGAGCAGCACCATGGTGATGATCCGGCTGCCGCCGGGCGTGCCGAGCACCGCAACACGCGCATTCGACTCCATGAATGTCGGCGTCATCGAACTGAGCATGCGCTTGCCGGGTTTCGGCGCATTGGCGTCATAGCCCATAACGCCGAAGGCGTTCGGCGCCCCGGGCTTCAGCGCGAAATCGTCCATCTCGTTGTTGAGCAGCACACCGGTGCCGGGCGGAATCAGCCCGGAGCCGAACAGCAGGTTGACCGTCTGCGTGCCGGCGACGCGGTTGCCGTCGGCATCGATGATCGAGAAATGGGTGGTGTCTTCGTCCTCAAGCGGCGTCTGCATGCCGGACAGCATGTCGCTCGGCGTCGCCTTGCCGGGATGGATGGTGGCACGCAGTCCGGCGGCGTAGTCGGCGCTGGTCAGCGTGCGCTGCGGAACATCCACGAAATCGGGATCGCCGAGATAGAAAGTGCGGTCGCGGAACGCGCGGCGCATGGCCTCGGCGACCAGATGGGTCCGCTGCGCCGGCGGCATCGCTTTCAGGTCCCAGGGTTCGAGCATCTGCAGCATCTGCGCCAAGGCGATGCCACCGGATGACGGCGGCGGCGCAGTCACGATCCGCCAGCCATCGTATTCGAAACGTATCGGCGTGCGTTCACGCACGCGGTAAGCGGCCAGCTCTTCGGCGGTCCAGACGCCGCCTTCGGCCTTGACGCCGGCCAACAGCGCGGCGGCCACCTCACCTTTGTAAAATCCGTCATGGCCCTTGCCGGCCAGAAGCTCAAGCGTGCGCGCGAGATCTGGTTGACGAAGGATCTCGCCCTCCACAGGCGGATTGCCATCGGCGAGAAACACACCACGGGTTCCCGGATAGCGCTCCATCACCTCGCGGCGCGCGCCATAGCCGTTGGCAAGGCGGGCGTACACCGGAAATCCGTCGCGCGCGATACGTATGGCGGGCGCCAGCGAGACCGCCAGTGGCAGGCGGCCATACTTGCCGGCCATGTGCACAAGTCCTGCCGGCAAGCCGGGAATGCCGGCCGACCACGGTCCATTGGTGGCGCGGTCACGGTCCAGGCCGCCTTTGGCGTCCAGGTATTTATCGGGCGTGGCCGAAGCCGGCGCGGTTTCGCGCGCATCTATGAATTGATCCCGGCCGGTCTTGGCGTCATGCAGCAGGAAGAACCCGCCGCCGCCGAGTCCGGAGCTGATCGGTTCAACCACCGACAGCGTGGCCGAAACCGCGACAGCGGCATCGAAGGCGTTACCGCCCTTTGCGAGGATTTCGTGACCGGCCCCGGTGGCCAGGAAATGCGCGGATGCGATGGCGTTCTGGTGCGGCCTGGCCGGCGGCGTTTTCGCCGCTGCGGGAATGGCCGCCGTAAAAAAGGCCAACAGCAGCAGGCTACGGAGTTTCATGTGCTTCTTCCTGCAGGCGGAGCAGCTTCAGGAGCAGCTGTTCCTCGTTTTCGGGGTGTTCTGGGTCTTTGTCGATGCATTCCACAGGGCAGACCACCACGCATTGCGGTTCATCGAAATGACCGATGCATTCGGTGCAGCGCGCGGCGTGGATGATGTAGATGTCCTCGCCCTGGGTGATCGCCTGATTTGGGCACGCCGGCTCGCACACATCGCAGTTGATGCACAGCCCGTTGATTTTCAGTGCCATGTCTTCAAACCAAAGCGGCCCGGCAATGCCGAGCCGCTGATGGAGCATGCCCGTCGATTACGGAACTTCTTCGAACAGGAAGCCGCCGCCGGCGGCTTCGACCACCGCTTTGACGCGTTCGGCGTCTTCCGACTTGCCGACGAACAGCACATGCGAGCCTTTGATGGCGGTCGGGCTGGCGCCGGTGAAGGCTTCAACCACGAAGTCGGCCATGACTTTGCTGTCAGGCGAACCGAACACCAGCAACTGGCCTTTGGTGACCGTGCGGTCCACGGCCGGCTTCACGACTTCCATCTGGCGGCTGTACGGGCTGGAGACCTCGGGATTTTTCGGGTCGTTGTCCGGCGTCAGGCTGTTGCTCGGCAGGAAATACGGGATGATGCGGTCGGTGACCACTTCCTGATACTCCGGACGGGTGACCACGCTCTGCAGATAAAGCTTCCAGGCGTTGCTGTCGTCCGTGGCAGGCACGGCCAGAACCACAGGCGCCGCGGACTTGTCTTTGCCGTCGGACTCCTTATCGCCGCAGGCGGTCAACGCCAGAACCATCGCCAAGGTGGATAAACTCAAGATTAATCGTGACATAGTGACCTCGTTAGTAGATTGATTACTGCTTCCATTTCGCCACCAACGCCTGATGGACGTTGGCCGGCACGAACTCTGAAACATTTCCGCCCAGGCGCGCGACTTCACGCACCAGGGATGAGGAAATAAAGCTGTATTGCTCCGATGGGGTCAGGAAAACGGTTTCCACATTGGGAATCAGGTGGCGGTTCATGCTGGCCAGCTGGAATTCGTATTCGAAATCGGATACCGCACGCAGGCCGCGCAACAGAACGCCGGCGCGCATTTCATGGACGAAGTCGGCAAGCAACCCGCCGAAACCGACGACGCGGACATTGGCGTGGCCCTTGAGCGCCTCGGTGGCCAGAGCAACACGCTCCCCGAGATCGAAAGCCGGATTTTTATTCGGGCTCTTGGCGATGGCCAGCACGACTTCATCAAACAGCAGGGACGCGCGGGCAACCAGATCCAGATGGCCATTGGTGATTGGATCGAAGGTGCCCGGATATACCGCCGTGCGGTATGCATTTTGACTCATGGCGCGCTCTGAGGATGAACGAAGATAGTGTATCAGCCTACCGGCGGTTTATGCCATTGGGCCAGCAAAAATCGGCTTTGCCGGGTTTTACCTTCCTTCAGCAGCTGAAAGCCCTCCGGAAGGCCCTGTGCCCGGGATATGTCATGTTCGATGTAGACCAGTGCACTGTTCGCCAGTTTCGCCTCCAACAACGGCCAAAGGCGTTGCCAGTGGTCACTGCTGTATGGCGGATCGATGAACACCAGGTCAAACGCCGGTCCTGGGTATGTCCTGAGCCAGTGCAGGCTGTCTGCCTGGACGATTTCGGCGTTGCCGATCTTCAAACGAAGCTTGTCTTCCCGCAGCTTGGCTGCCGCCGCGGCGTTGTCTTCAACCAGTATCACGTGTTTGGCCAGCCGTGAGGCGGCCTCGAAACCGAGTGCGCCGGAGCCGGCGAACATATCAAGCACCTGACGTCCCTGGATGCTATTCTGAAGCCAGTTGAAAAGGGTCTCGCGGACACGGTCGGAGGTCGGCCGCAGGCCTTCGCTGTCCAACACCGGCAATTTAGAGCCTTTCAGCGTTCCGGCTATAATACGGACGCTGCCCTGACCTGTTTTTTTCATCGGCAACCCCCATATCCTGAGCTCTACCCGTCTATTGTGACCCAGAATCGCCTTATGTTCGATTTCTTCAAGAAAAAACCAAAGCCTGAGCCACCCAAGACCGAGACTGCGGTAGTTGCCGAACCAACAACGGCCTCTGAGCTCCCCGTCTCCGAGCCGGCGGCGGTTCCGGCTGAAACTCCATCGGGCGCTCAGCCGGAAATCCTTCCCGCACCGGAGGTACTTGAAGAGACCCCGCCTGATGCTCAGGCTGAAGCGGTTTCCGAACAGGTTGCTGTCATCACCTCCGAACCCCTGCCTGAACCCGAACCCGTCGTGAAACCCACCGTATGGCCGGAATCGCGCACTGCGGAACCGGAACAAAACCCGACCGAGCCATCCAGCACCGAAGCCGTCAAAAAGACGGTCAGCAAAAGCCTGTTCGCGCGCAGTTTCGGCAGCCTGTTTTCGCGCAATCCGAAGCTTGACCCGGAATTGCTGGATGAGCTGGAAACGGCGCTGATAACGGCCGATGTCGGCGTCAAGGCCAGCGCGGAAATCATGGCGCATCTTCAAAAGCGCTTCAAAGCCCGCGAATTCGCCGACGCCAAACAGCTGCTGGCTGCCCTCCGGCAGCAGTTGCTGGATCTGCTGGCCCCGATCCATAAACCCCTGGTCATCGACAAGGACCATAAACCCTTCGTCCTGCTGACCATCGGCGTCAACGGCGTCGGCAAGACCACCACCATCGGCAAACTGGCCCGGCGCTTCCAGCACGAAGGGCACAGCCTGATGCTCGCCGCCGGGGATACCTTCCGGGCCGCGGCGGTCCAGCAACTGCAGATCTGGGGCGAACGCAACAACGTCGTCGTGGTCGCCCAGGGCCAGGACGCCGACCCGGCCTCGGTGGCGTTCGATGCGCTGCAGGCGGCCAAATCGCGCGGCTTCGACATCCTGATCGCGGACACCGCCGGACGGCTGCACACCCAGACCCATTTGATGGCGGAGCTCGGCAAGATCAAACGGGTGCTGACCAAAGTGGACGCCAGCGCACCGCATGAGGTGCTGCTGGTCATCGACGGCACTACCGGCCAAAACGCCATCAGCCAATGCCGTGCCTTCCATGAGGCGGTCGGCGTCACCGGCCTGGTGGTCACAAAACTCGACGGCAGCGCCAAAGGCGGCGTTCTGTTCGCCTTGGCCAGGGAGTTCGGCATCCCGATCCGCTTCATCGGCCTGGGCGAAAAGCCGGAAGACCTGCGCGCTTTCGACCCGCAGGCCTATGTAGACGCGTTACTGCCGAAAAACCTGTAGTGGCCGCATTCAATTTCGCGGCTAGCCTGCTGACCTGGCATAAAAAGCACGGCCGCCACGATCTGCCTTGGCAGCGTCCGCGCACGCCCTACCGCGTCTGGCTTTCGGAAATCATGCTGCAGCAGACCCAGGTATCGACGGCCATCGGCTACTTCGAGGCCTTTGTGCAGGAATTCCCGACTTTGGAAAGCCTGGCCCGGGCGCCCGGCGAGCGGGTCATGCACTTATGGGCAGGCCTGGGCTACTATTCGCGGGCCCGCAACCTGCATAAAAGCGCGCAGATCTGCCTGGCCGACAACGGCGGCGAACTGCCGGCCAGTTTTGAAGGCCTGATGGCCTTGCCGGGCATCGGACGCTCAACGGCCGGCGCCATCCTCAGCCAGGCGCACGGCGCGCCGTATGCGATCATGGACGGCAACGTGAAACGTGTGCTGGCGCGCTTCCACGCCCTTGCAGGCGATGCCGGCTCGGCACCGGTGCAGAAGCGGCTTTGGCAACTGGCGGAATCGCACCTGCCGAAAAACCATCTGGCCGATTACACGCAGGCGATCATGGATCTCGGCGCCACCGTGTGCACGCGCAGCGGTCCCGGTTGCGGCCAGTGTCCGTTGGCCGCGCAGTGCCAGGCGCATCTGAGCCAAACCGTAGCCGACTATCCTTTCAGAAAGCCGCGCCGAACCGTTCCGATGCGCGAAACCTTCGCCTTGATCCTGATATCGGAAGACAACCGGATACTGCTGGAACGTAGGCCCGACAGCGGCATCTGGGGCGGGTTGCACTCACTGCCCGAGGCGGCTGACGAACAGGGCGCTTCGGCATTCGCCGGGCGGTATGCGAAACGCTCCGGCGACGCCACGGCCCTGCCCGCCATCCGCCACGTGTTCAGCCATTTCCAACTCAGCATCCGTCCGTTGCTTTGGCGCGGCTGCGCGCCGAAAGCGCAAATCGGCGATAATGACGCACTTCAGTGGATTGGCCGCGACCGGCTGTCGCAGACCGGCCTGCCCGCTCCGATCAAAAAACTGTTACAGGCGCTGACATGAGCCGGATTATATTCTGTGAAAAAAACCAGACCGAAACCGAAGGCCTGGATTTCGTCCCATGGCCGGGCGAACTCGGCAAACGCGTGTTCGATAACATCGGCAAGGCGGCGTGGGCTGAATGGCTGGCGCACCAGACCATGCTGATCAACGAAAACAGGCTGTCGCCGCTTGACCCGAAACACCGCGCCTATCTGCAGGCGGAAATGGAAAAATACCTGTTCGGCGACGGCGCCGAAAAACCGGCGGGCTACACGCCGGAATGATTCAGTCCGCTGAGCCGGCGGACTTTTCCGGTACACGGCCGGCCTTTTCCGCCGCCCGCATGGCTTTCACGTCAACCGGACGGATCTCCAGGATACGGCAACTGTCGTTGTAGGACTCGCCCCTGCTCACCACCGTGATGGTGTCGAATTTGGCGGTCAGCCTCGCGCCCTTGTTGTTCACGATGATGACGCGCTCCGACGGCAAGTCCGGGCAGTAGTCCTCCAAGGTCACCAGATAGGCGCGATTGGTGCTTTCCCAGAGCAGCAGGGCATCAGTGCCCAAGGCCTCGAAATCGTAGCTCCTGGAAAATGACACCGAGTTCCTGGCCTCGCCGGCGAATTGTGTGATGAATGCCCTGCGCTCTTCGTATCCGTCACTCTTGGCAACAGCCATCCCGGCCACCGAAGCCAGCAATGCGGCCAGTATCATGGTACGTGCGTCAGTCATGGTCAATCTCCCGGTAATTTCTCCAACCCTATCAAATCCGGTTGTTTTTGTCCGTTATCCGCGCAATCCATTCAGCAAAATGTTACTTATGCCGGCTTGCCAAATTGTTGCTGAAGCCATACAATAGACCGCTCAGGCAGCAATGCCCGTGGCCAATTAGCTCAGTTGGTAGAGCAAGGGATTGAAAATCCCTGTGTCCTTGGTTCGATTCCGAGATTGGCCACCACTATTCATTGGAAAACCCGCTCCGGCGGGTTTTTTTCTGCCGGTCATGCAGTGCGCGGCATTCTGACACCGATACGCTCAACGCCTGCCGGCACGGAGCGCGGCATCGGCAAGCACCGGGTCGCGGGCGAGCAGCGAAGGGTCATCGGAGCGGATGCCGACCGGCGGATTGCGCCTCAACCGCCAGGACGAAAGCGGGAAATCCGGATGCAGGCCCTGGCTGCCCACCGTCCGCCCATCCGAGAAAAAATAGGTCGCCGTGGTCAGGCTCAGTGATCCGCCGTCCTTCAGTCGGATCAGGGTCTGCACGGCGGACTTGCCGAACGTGTTTTGGCCTACCAGACGCGCGCCGGCGTTGGACCGGAGGATTCCGGCCAGCAGTTCAGCGGCCGACGCGGTGCGCTTATCGACCAGCACGGCGATGGCCACGTGTTCCGCCAGCCCATCCGGCTTGGCAAGGAACACCAGATTGGCGTTGTCCTGCCGGCCCTTGGTGGTTGCCAGTTCGCCTCCGGCGATGAATTCATCGGCCACTTCAATGGCGGCGTTCAGCAAGCCGCCCTGATTGCCGCGCAGATCGATGACAATGGCATTTACACCCTGCGTTTCCATCGCCTTGGCCAGCTGCCGGCGCACCTGCGTGGAGGTTTTGACATGGAACACCGGAATGCGCAGGTAAAGGGTTCCGGCAGCCAGGCCGCGCAGGAACGCGGCGGAATCCTCAGACAGGCTGACGTCCCGCAGCTCCTGTTCGCTCAGGAAGTGGCTGTAGGTATCCAGAACCGAAAACGGCGTGGCGCTGTCCAGCTTATCGAGTTCGTTCACACCCACCGCATCGACGTATTGGTCCCGGACCGCTTCCTTCAGCGTAGGCGCATCCTGGGCGAAAACCCCCGTGCTGAAAATAAGCAGCGCGAACGCACGCAGCAGGGAATGTGGGTTGTACGGCATGCATGCATTTTCCGCCTTCGCGGCGCTCTTAGGCAAGCACTTTCAAGGTCTCAAGTGGTATTCTTTATCCATAGTCACCATATGGAACAGCCTATGCGTCAGTCCCCTGTCTTGCACGCCGCCCTTGCCGCCACGGTTTTACTGGGCGCCTGTTCCAGTGAACCTGCAAAACGCTACTTTCCGCCACAGGCCAGCCTGCAGCAGCTGCAGCGTTTGCCTGACGGGCAATGGCAGGCGCAGGTCCGCGTGCAGAATTTCAGCACCGGCGCTGTCGAATTCCGCAATCTGGCGCTGAAAGTCCAGATCCAGGACCTGGAATGGACTGCCGTAAGCGCCATGGATGCGCTGAAAATCGGACCGAATAACGCCGAAATCTATACAATCGCCATGCCCTTCCCGGCAACGACGCAGCAGGTGCTGTCCGAGCGCATGGGCAAAGGCCAATCCATCCGCTACGTGCTGAACGGCACCATCGACAGCATAGATCCCGGCAAGACCTACCCTCTCACCTACCAAGGCCGCCTGAATCCCGCCCCCGGGCTGGATGGCGTATACCGCTGATTGACAGAAACAGACAACTCCGATGAATACCTACAAAGCCCCGCTCAAAGACATGAAATTCGTGATGTTCGACCTGTTGCAGGCCGAACAATGCTACCGGCAGCTTGGATTCGACAACGCCGACCGCGATCTGCTTGACGCCGTTCTGGAAGAGGCAGCCAAGTTCACCGAACAGGTGCTTGCGCCATTGAACGGCAGCGGCGACCGCCAAGGCTGCCGTTTCGACAAGGACAGCGGCGCGGTGGCCACTCCTGATGGCTTCAAGCAGGCCTATCAGCAGTTCGTCGACGGCGGCTGGAGCGGATTGACCGCATCCGAAACGCTCGGCGGACAGGCCCTGCCGGAAAGCCTGGCGGCCGTCTTCAAGGAAATGATCGATGCCGCCAACCTGTCGTGGGGCAACTACCCCCTGCTTTCGCACGGCGCCACGGAGGCCCTTAAGCACCATGGAGATGCCTGGCAGCAGGATGTGTTCCTGAAGGCCATCATCGACGGGCGCTGGACAGGCACCATGTGTTTGACCGAACCGCATTGCGGTTCGGATCTTGGCCTGCTGAAGACCCGCGCCGTACCGAACGGCGACGGCACCTATGCGCTCAGCGGCACCAAGATCTTCATCACCGGCGGCGAACACGACCTGACCGACAACATCGTGCACCTGGTGCTCGCGCGCCTGCCTGATGCGCCGGCCGGGGTCAAGGGCATTTCCCTGTTCATCGTGCCCAAGATCAACGTCGATGCCCAAGGCGGCCTGCTGGAAGCCAACACCCTGCGTTGCGGATCCATCGAACACAAGATGGGCATCCACGGCTCCGCCACCTGCGTGATGAATTTCGATGACGCCAAGGGCTATCTGATCGGTGAGGCGAACCGCGGTCTCAACGCCATGTTCACCATGATGAATTCGGCGCGCATCGCCGTCGGCCTGCAGGGTTTGGGGCTCATGGACCGCGCCTACCAGAACGCCCTGGCGTACAGCCGCGACCGTCTGCAGATGCGTTCCTTGAGCGGTGCGAAATTCCCCGACAAGCCCGCCGACCCGATCATCGTGCATCCCGACGTGCGGCGCATGCTGCTGACCTGCAAGGCGCTGACCGAAGGCGCGCGCTGTCTGGCCTACCAGGCCACGCTGCAGGTCGACAAGGCCGAACGCGCCGGCAGCGAGGAAGAACGCGCCCAGGCTGAGATGTATCTGGGCTTTCTGACCCCGATCGTCAAGGCCGCGCTCACCGAGTGGGCCAATGAGTGCGCCTACCATGCCCTGCAGTGCTTCGGCGGGCATGGCTATGTGCAGGAATGGGGCATGGAACAGCTTGCCCGCGACGCGCGCATCACCACCATCTATGAGGGCACCACGCAGATCCAGGCGCTTGACCTTTTGGGCCGCAAAACCCTGCACACCCAAGGCGCCGGGCTGAAGGTTTTCCTCGGCCAGATCGACGCGTTCTGCGCCGCCAATCCGGACAGCGAATTCAACGCGGCGCTGCGCGAAACCGCGGTCCTGTGGGGCAAGGTCACCGGCGAAATCGCGCAGAAGGCCACCGCCAATCCCGAAGAGCTCGGCGCGGCGTCCTACGACTACCTGTTCCTTTCCGCCTACAGCTGCCTGGCGTACTGGCTGGCGCAGTCGGCGACGGTCGCGGCGGCAAAAGACGATGCGGCGTTCGCCACGGCGAAATTGGAAACCGCACGCTTCTATTTCGCGCGCATACTGCCGCGGGCCGGCCAGCACGCTCAAAGCATCCGTAGCGGCAGCGCGTCGCTGATGGCCTTGGATAGCGCATTGTTCTGACATGAAAGCGCGAAGCGCGGGGCAAAAAAAGAGCCGCATCATGCGGCTCTATTTTTCGTATGATTGGTCGGGACGGCGAGATTTGAACTCACGACCCTTTGCCCCCCAGGCAAATGCGCTACCAGGCTGCGCTACGCCCCGAATCATGCAGCTATTATAGCGTATCAAACGCCTGCACAGCGGCGCAATCAGCTTAAAACGCGAAGGATTTCCTCCAGATCGGAACGAAGCTGCTTGATCTGGACGCCTACCGCGGATTTTTCCGCCTCCTGTTTCGAGTGCCCTTCAAGACGCAGGCGCGCGCCGCCGATGGTGTAGCCCTGATGGTACAGGAGGTCGCGGATCTCACGGACCTTAAGGACATCGTGGTGCTGGTAGTAGCGCCGGTTGCCGCGGCGTTTGACCGGGTTCAGCGTTTCGAATTCGGTTTCCCAGTAACGCAGCACATGCTGCTTCACATCGCACAGTTCGCTGACTTCGCCGATGGTGAAATACCGTTTGGCGGGTATTTCCGGAAGCTCTCGGTTACTGCCCGGATCCAACATAGTTTTCAACCCGTTCTTTTAGTTTTTGGCCAGGACGAAAGGTTACCACGGTGCGTGCGGTAATGGGAATTTCCTCGCCCGTTTTCGGGTTGCGGCCTGGGCGCTGGTTCTTGTGGCGCAGGTCGAAGTTGCCGAAACCGGACAGCTTCACCTGACGGCCGGACTCCAGCGCGGAACGCAATGTATCGAAGAACATATCGACGAATTCCTTCGCCTCGCGCTTGTTCAGCCCCACTTCCTCGAACAGGCGATCCGCCATTTCCGCTTTAGTCAACGCCATAAAACACCTCAAAAATGATTGTAAATTACCCGCGCAATACCGCTTGGCAGTCCTTGCTCAGCTTTTCCAGCAGGTCGGAAATCGACTGCTCGACTTCCACATCGTGTAGAGTGCGCGAAATATCATGTAAAATCAAGCCCATAGCAAGACTTTTTGTGCCCGGCTGCAGGCCGGTGCCGCGGTATTGGTCAAATACTGTCAGCGCGTGCAGGCGTTTACCGAGGGTGGCGCGGACGCATTGCTCGATTTCACCCCAGGATACCGATTCCGGCACCAGCAACGCCAGGTCCCTGCGCACGCTGGGGAAACGCGATACCGCCGTCGCTTTCGGCAACGCACGCTCCGGCAGCGAAGAAAGATCCAGCTCGAACGCGAAAACATCGCCCGGCAGATCGAGAACTTTGTTCAGACCCGGGTGCAAGGCACCGATCACGCCGGCCACCTGCCCATCGACCAACACCTCGGCGCTGCGGCCCGGATGCATGAACGGCTTGTCGGAGACACGGTAAGCCGCGGAAAATCCGGAACCTGCCAGCACCGCGTCCAACATCGCCTTGATGTCGTAAAAATCGACCGCCGTGCTCTTGGCCGACCACTGTTCCGGCAGGGATGGGCCGCACAGCACCGCCGCGAGCATCTGGCGCTCAAGCGGTGCGACGGCCTCCTGGACGCTGAACACCCGGCCCATCTCGAAAAAGCGCAGACGGGCCTGCTGGCGTGCGCTGTTGTTGGTCAGGGTTTTCACCAGACCCGGCAGCAGCGATGTGCGCATGACCGCCAGTTCGGCGCTCAAGGGATTGACCAGCGCGACGGCGTCCTGATCAAGCGCCCAGTCCTGCAGCAGGGCGGCATCGACGAACGCATAGTTGATGGTTTCCTGGACATCCATGGCCAACATCTGGGCGCGCAGCGCGGACTCGTCCAGCGCCAGTTCGGACCGGGAAACCAAAGGCACCTCACCGCTCGGTGTGCGCACCGGGATATGCTCATAACCGACGATGCGGGCGACTTCCTCGATCAGGTCCTCTTCGATGCTGATATCGAAACGGCTACTGGGCGCCACCACCTGCCAGCCGGCCTCGTCGGGCTTTACCTGCATGCCCAGGGCGCGCAGGATCTGTTCGACCCTGGCATCGGCCACCTGCATGCCTAAAACGCGCTGCAGGCGCGCACGGCGCAGCAAAACCGGCTTGGCAACGGCGATATGCTCGGGGGTTTCGGCTTTGGTGATCGGGCCGGCATGGCCGCCCATGATTTCCAACACCAATGCGCTGGCCCGCTCAAGCGCCAGAAGCGGCAGCTGCGGGTCCACGCCGCGCTCGAAGCGGTGCGAGGCGTCGGTGTGCAGACCGAGCTTACGGGCCCGGCCGATGATGGCACTGGGCGCGAAATGCGCGCTTTCCAGGAATACCGCCGTGGTGGTTTCCGAGACACTGCTGTCCAGACCGCCCATCACACCGGCGACCGCAACGGCCTTGTCGGCGTCGGTGATGACCAGGAACTCCGGGCTGAGCTCCATCTCACGGCCATCCAGCAGCCGGCAGGGCTCGTTGAGTTCGGCATAACGCACACCGATCGGACCGGTCAGTTTATCGGCGTCGAAGGCATGCATCGGCTGGCCGAGTTCCAGCATGACGAATTGGGTGATGTCGACCAACGGGCTGATCGGGCGGATGCCGGAACGCTTGAGCTTTTCGCTCAGCCACAGCGGCGTCCGGGCATTGCTGTCCAGGCCTTCGATGACGCGTCCGCAATAACGCGGGCAATCGGCGGCAGCCTCGACATCAACGCCGACCTCAATTGCTTTCCGGCTGTTGACCGGGACTTCAGGGATCTGCAACGGATTGACCTGGCTTTCCAGCGCGGCCGCCAGATCGAAGGCGATGCCGCGGATGGAAAAGCAGTCGGCTCGGTTCGGGGTCAGCTTCAGCTCGAAACGCGCGTCCGGCAGCCCCAGGTAATCGGCCAGCGCCGTACCGACCGGTGCGTCCTCGGGGAGTTCCAGCAGGCCGGAGGCGTCCAGGTCGATGGCCAGTTCCTTGGCCGAACACAGCATGCCGAACGAGTCCACGCCGCGCAGCTTGGCGGCCTTGATCTCGAAATCGCCGGGCAATTTGGCGCCTATCCGGGCCAGCGGCGCTTTCAGGCCGGCACGGGCGTTCGGGGCGCCGCACACGATCTGCACGGTCTGGCCGTCGCCGACGGCGACCTGGCAGACGTTCAGGCGGTCGGCTTCCGGGTGTTTCTGCAATGACAGGATTTCAGCGACGATGACGCCGGTGAGCACGCCGCCGATGACGGTATCCTCCTCGACCTCCAGGCCGATGGCGGTCAGGCATTCGGAAAGCCGCTCATGGCTTGCCGTGGTCGTTACGTGTTCGCGCAGCCAATTTTCCGGGAATTTCATAAATCAGGGCGTCCGATGCGGTTAAGCGAATTGTTTCAGGAAACGGGTGTCGTTCTCGAAGAAACTGCGCAGGTCGTTCACGCCGTAACGCAGCATGGCGAAACGCTCGATGCCGAGACCGAACGCGAAGCCGGTGTAGCGCTCCGGATCGATGCCGCAGTTGCGCAGCACGT
>ERZ1645185.203-NODE-203-length-26018-cov-8.990563_pt1 | contig 26018 bp, 33 predicted proteins | sample MGYA00575351_ERZ1645185 | MGnify/ENA primary metagenome ERZ1645185 (study PRJEB40838, sample SAMN11284767) | freshwater sediment metagenome | isolation source: river sediment | host: Sediment | place: India: Jana village, Kanpur | collected 2015-12-17 ... | reverse complement strand
TGGCAGATCCAGCTCGCCCGCAAGCGCGATGCTGTCCCCGTCACGCGGGATTATCTCTATCGCTGAACGTCCTCAGCGCGCGGTCCAGCCCCCGTCCACGCTGAAGCTGCTGCCGGTGATCCCGCTCGCCGCTTCGGAACAGAGGAACAGCACGGTTTCCGCCACCTGATCGGCCGTGACGAACCGCTTCGTCGGCTGGGAGGCAAGGATGATCTGCTTCACCACCTGCTCCTCGCTCATGTTGTTGACCCTGGCCTGATCCGCGATCTGCCCGCGCACCAGCGGCGTATCCACGAAGCCGGGGCAGACGCTGTTCACCGTCACCATCGTCTCGGCCAGTTCCAGCGCAGCCGATTTGGTCAGCCCCAGCACGCCATGCTTCGCCGCGACATAGGCGCTCTTGAAGGGGGAGGCGACGAGGCCATGGGCAGAGGCGATGTTCACGATCCGCCCCCAGTTCTGCGCCTTCATGGCAGGGATCGCCGCCTTCATGGTGTGGAAATTGCTGGAAAGATTGATGGCAAGGATCGCGTCCCACTTGTCGTCGGGGAATTCGTCCACCGGGGCGACATGCTGGATGCCGGCATTGTTCACCAGAATGTCCAGCCCGCCCAGCGCTGCCTGCACATCGGCCACCCATTTCTGGCTGTCGGGGCCCTTCGAAAGATCGGCCCCCACGAACACGACCTTCGTGCCATGCGCGCCGACCTGCGCAAGGGCAGGGGCATGGTCGCCGAACCCGTTCAGCGCCACGTCTGCACCGGCACGCGCCAGCGCATCCGCAATGGCAAGCCCGATCCCGCTGGTGGAGCCGGTGACGGCTGCCCTGCGGCCGGCCAGCGGCCTCGAATTCGGGGTGTCACCAGCCATCCGTCACTCTCCTCTTCATGGTGAATCTTGCTGCACTGCGAAAAAAACATGTGCGCCGGGCGCGGGCCGGGTCTAGCCTCCCCCCGTTACAGCGACTAGCGCTGACAGCGGACATGACGTTTTTATGTCTGTGCGTTGCAGCAAAGTCAGAAAAAAGCCGAAGCGGGCAAAGAGGTTGAACATGCTCTACGACGCCTATGAACTGGGCCGCACATGGCTGACCGGCGCAAGCACCGCCGCCCGAATCGGCGCGGACTGGTGGGGAAATCCCGCCAACCCCTTCGCCTACACCGGCGCGGGCGAAGTCGCGGCTGCCGCGCTTGACGTGTTCGCCCACGCGGCGGCCCCGCGCGGAAAGCCGGAATTCGGCTTCGCCTCCACCCTGATCGATGGCCGCCAGGTGCCGGTGATCGAGGTGATCGTCGATCGCAAGCCCTTCGGCCAGCTGAAGCGGTTCGAGCGGATCGGCGCTTCGCCCGATGATCCGAAGCTGCTGATCGTCGCCCCCATGTCGGGCCATTACGCCACCCTGCTCAGGGGCACTGTGGAACGCATGCTGCCCAGCCATGATGTCTACATCACCGACTGGCGCGACGCGAAGACCGCCCCGCTGTCGGCCGGCCGCTTCGACCTCGACGATTATGTGGATTATGTGATGGACTGGCTCACCGCCATCACCCCGCCGGGTTCGCCCCGCGCCCATCTTCTCGCCGTCTGCCAGCCGTCGGTTCCGGTCTATGCGGCGGTCGCGCTGATGTCGGCTTCAAAGCATCCGGCGCTGCCCTGTACGCTCACCATGATGGGCGGTCCGGTCGATACGCGGCGCGCGCCCACGGCCGTCAACCAGCTGGCGATGGAACGCCCCTTCGCCTGGTTCGAGAACAGCGTGATCGCCACCGTTCCGGCGCTCTATCCGGGCGCGGGCCGCAAGGTTTATCCGGGCTTCCTGCAACTGGCGGGGTTCATGTCGATGAACCTTGGCAACCACATGATTTCCCATTGGGAAATGTTCAAGCATCTGGTGAAGGGCGATGGCGAATCCGCCGACGCCACCAAGACCTTCTACGAGGAATACCGCTCCGTCTGCGACATGACGGCGGAATTCTACCTGCAGACGATCGATGTCGTGTTCCAGAACCACCATCTGCCGCGCGGGATCATGACGCATCGTGGAACCCCGGTCGATCCGGCAGCCATCACCGATGTCTCCATCTTCGCCATCGAAGGCGAGCGCGACGATATCTCCGGCCTCGGCCAGACGAAGGCGGGCCTCGATCTCGCGGTGAACCTGGCAGAGGATCGCAAGCGCTATTTCATGGTCCCCGGCGTCGGCCACTACGGCATCTTCAACGGCCGCAAATGGCGCGATGTCATCGCCCCCGAAGTCGAGCAGTTCATCCGCAGCACCTGCCCGAATGCGCCCCTCCACGGGAAGGGCCGCCATCAGGCGCATGTGGACATGGACGCGCCGGCGGGCGTCGACTTCGCCTGAGGGGTCAGCCCGCCAGCGCCTCTGCCTTCTCGGCCACTTCCAGCCAGCGCAGCTCGGCGGCCTCCAGCTTGCCGCGCAGCGCGTCGATCTCCCCGGTCAGCCGGTCGAACTGCTTGGGATCGCGCGCATAAAGCGCCGGATCGCCCAGCTTCGCCTCGGCCGCGGCAATCGCCGCCTCGATCTTCGCCATCTCGCCCGGCAAGCGGTCCAGGTCATGCTGGTCCTTGAAGCTCAGCTTCTTCGCCGGGCCGGATGGCGCGGCCGGGGAGGGGGACGGTTTGGCGGGCGCGGCCTTCTTCGCCTTCGCAGTCCGCTCCTGCCACAGCTGCTCCAGCTCGCGGAAGCCGCCCGCCACGATGTCCGCCCGGCCGGACCCGTCCAGCCCGATCGTCATGGTGGTGGTGCGGTCCAGGAAATCCCGGTCGTGCGATACGATCAGGACGGTGCCTTCATAGTCGGAAATCACTTCCTGCAGCAGGTCCAGCGTCTCAAGATCGAGATCGTTGGTGGGCTCGTCCAGCACCAGCAGGTTCGAATCCCGCGCAAACTCCCGCGCCAGCAACAGGCGGGAGCGTTCGCCACCTGAAAAGGTCCCGATCTTCGCGTCCGCCACGCTGGGCGGAAACAGGAATTGCTTCAGATAGCCCTGGATATGCGTCTTGTGCCCGCGCACCTCGATCCAGTCGCCGCCGTCCGCCAGCACGTCGCGCACCCGCTTGGTCGGCTCCATCAGCTTGCGCTGCTGATCGATGGCGATTCCGTTCAGCGTCTTCGCCCGAATGATCCTCCCCTCGTCAGGCTCCAGATCGCCCGTCAGCAGCCGCAGCAGCGTCGTCTTGCCCGCGCCGTTCGGCCCCACGATGCCGATCCGGTCGCCGCGCTGGATGCGGATGGAGAAATCCTTCAGGATCGGGCGGTCGCCATAGCGTTTCGTGACGCTCTCGGCCTCGATCACCATCTTCGATTTCACATCGTCGGTCGCCAGCGCCAGCTTGGCGGTGCCCTGCACCCCCAGCATCGCCTTCCGCGAGGCGCGCATCTGGTGCAGCCGTTCCAGCCGCCCCTGGTTGCGCCGCCGCCGCGCCGTCACGCCGCGCTGCAGCCAGTGCAGCTCCTGCGCGATCTTCGTGTCCATCTTGTCGGCGATCTTGGCTTCCTCGGCATAGACGGCCTCCGTCCACGCCTCGAACCCGCCGAAGCCCACCTCCTGCCGCCTCAGCTGCCCGCGATCCAGCCACAGGCAGGCTTTCGTCAGCCGGGTCAGGAAGGTGCGGTCATGGCTGATCACCAGGAAAGCCCCGGTGTAGCGCGTCAGCCAGCCTTCCAGCCAGTCGATCGCTTCCAGATCCAGGTGGTTTGTCGGCTCGTCCAGCAGCAGCAGGTCGGGCTGCTGCGCCAGCGCCCGCGCAATCGCCGCCCGCCGCCGCTCCCCGCCGGAGGCATTGGCCGCCGCCAGCGTCAGGTCCAGTCCCAGCTGCGTGGCGATCGCCTCCACTTCATGCCGGGGCGGGGCATCCGGTGCTGCCAGCGCGAAATCGGCCAGCGTCTCGAACCCGGCCACCGGCGGGTCCTGCGGCAGCAACACGATTTTCTGCCCCGGCTGTTGCGACCGCCGCCCCCGGTCGGGCTCCAGCGTGCCCGCGATCAGCCGCAGCAGCGTGGTCTTGCCCGCCCCGTTGCGCCCGATCAGGGCCAGCCGGTCCTTTGCGCCGATGAACAGCGACAGGTCCTCGAACAGCAGGCCGTCGCCCTGCCGCAGTGCGATATCCTCAAGCGAAACAATGGGGGCTGCCATGGCGCGGGCGCTTGCCACGCAGGGTCCGCCATGGCAACGCCCATCCCGATGCTGGCGTCTATTCAGAAGTGGTTCACGGCCTCCGCCCTAGGCAGGGCATGGAAACCCGATTGATGAAACTCCAGCGAATTCCCCTGTTCCAGCCGCTGCTTGCGCTCGCCCTTGCCGTTCCGGCCGGGCCGGCGATGGCATTCGTCCCCGGCCCCGGCGGCGCATCCGGCGGCCGCCCGCCGTCCGCCATGCCGCCAGGCCCCTCCAGCCCGGTCCCCCCGCGCGGGCGCGCCGTTTCCGATCATGATCACGCCCGGCAGACCAGCCGCAGCGGCGAAAACCGCGGGTTCGAGGAACTGATGCGCTCCGCCCAGTCGCGCGGCCGTGGCGAGTATCTGGGGGTTGAACCGGATATCGGCCGCAACATCTATCGCTTCAAGTTCCTCAGGCCCGGTGGCAACGTCGTCTGGGTCGATGTGGATGGCCGCACGGGGCGCGTCGTCGCAGAGCGGGACTGACAGGCGAACCACCGCCGCATCACTTTTCGGGAGGCAGGATTTCCATGCGCGTACTGATCGTCGAGGACGAACCCAATCTCCAGCGGCAGCTGCGGCAGACGCTGGAAACCGCGGGCTATGCCGTCGATTCCGCCGAGGATGGAGAGGAAGGCCAGTTCCTGGGCGAAACCGAAAGCTATGACGCCGTCATCCTCGATCTCGGCCTGCCCGAAGTCGATGGCCTCACCGTTCTCGATCGCTGGCGCAAGGGCGGCAACAAGATGCCGGTCCTCGTCCTCACCGCGCGCGACAGCTGGTCCGACAAGGTCGCCGGCCTCGATGCAGGCGCCGATGACTATCTGGCGAAACCCTTCCAGTCCGAGGAACTGATCGCCCGCCTGCGCGCGCTCATCCGCCGCGCGTCGGGCAATGCCTCCTCGGAACTGGTGGCCGGCGATGTCCGGCTCGACACCCGCTCTGGCCGGGTCACCCTGGCCGGCGAGCCGGTGAAGCTCACCGCACAGGAATACAAGCTCCTGTCCTATCTGATGCACCACAAGGGCAAGGTCGTTTCCCGAACCGAACTGATCGAGCATATCTACGATCAGGATTTCGATCGCGATTCGAACACGATCGAGGTCTTCATCACGCGAATCCGGAAGAAGCTGGGTGCAGATCTCATCACCACCATCCGCGGCCTCGGCTACAGCCTCGACAGCTGAGCCGGCCCGCGCGCCGGGTTCCATCAGCCGCCGCCTGCTCCTGCTGGCGGCGGTATGGACGTCGCTGCTCATCGCCATCGGCGGCGTCGCGCTTGATCGCATCGTCACCGGCACCATCGTCCGCAACTTCGATGCCCAGCTGTCGCTGGCGCTGCCCGCGATGATCGCCGCCGCCGAACTCGATCCCTTCGGTGAAGTCCGCTTCAACCGCCCACCCGTCGATCCCCGCTTCAACGAACCCTATTCCGGCCTTTACTGGCAGGTCGCCGCAGACGGGCGCATGCCCTTCCGCAGCCGCTCGCTCTGGGACCGGGAGCTTCCGGCCGATTTCAGCGTGTCCTGCGTCGAGCCCTGCACCTCGCGCAGCCACGCCTTCCGCAACGAGCCGCTGCGCATCGTGGAACGCGACGGGATCATTCCCGGCTCCTCGGTGGTGTGGCGCTTCCAGGTCGCGCAGTCGACGGAGCAGCTCGATGCCCAGGTGGCCGATGTCCGCCGCACACTCTGGTGGGCGCTGGGCGCGCTGGGCGCCGGCCTGCTGCTGCTGGCGCTGATCCAGGCCAGCTACGGGCTGATGCCGCTGCGCCGGATCTCGGCGGCGATGGCCGCGATCCGCGCCGGTCGGATGTCCCGCGTGCCGACCACCGATGTCCCGCCCGAAGTGGCCCCGCTCGTCAACGAGCTGAACGCCCTTCTCGATCACAATGAACAGGCGGCGGAAGCGGCCCGCATGCACGCCGGCAACCTCGCCCATGCGCTGAAAACGCCGATGAGCGTGCTGACGAACGAAGCGGCGGCGAACAGCCCCGATCTCGCAAGGGCCGTCGTGCGCGAGCTGTCCACCATGCGCCGCCACATCGATCACCACCTCGCCCGGGCCCGCGCCATGGGGCGGCGCACATCTGCCACGGCCCGGGCAGAAGTCTGGCCCTCGCTCGAACGGCTCGTCAGCGCGATCGAGCGGATCTACGCCGAAAAGGGCGTGGTCATCGATCTCGCCGGCGACCGCGCGGCCTGCTTCCGCGGGGAACGGCAGGATCTGGAGGAACTGGCCGGCAACCTCATCGACAATGCCGCGAAATATGGCGGCGGCCGCGTGTTCGTCACCGTCTCGCGGGACGAAGCGGCCGGTCAGGTGCAGATCGCCGTCGAGGACGACGGGCAGGGCATTCCGGTCAGGCTGCGCGAAACCATGTTCGAACGCGGCGCGCGGCTCGACACCGGCAAGCCCGGCACCGGCCTCGGCCTCGCCATCGTTCGCGACGTGGCCGCCATCTACGGCGGTTCGATCAGCCTCTCCGAATCCGAGGATCTGGGCGGCCTGATGGCGGTGCTTCGCCTGCCCGGCTGCCCCGATGCCGAAAAGCCGGCCTGAATTCGCCGGCAATCCGCCCCTGCGCGCTTGACTTCGCGGCCAGCATCCGCGAAAGGCGCGCCCCTGCGACGGGCCGAACGGCCCCGCAAGACGTCATGGCCTGCTGCCGTAGCTCAGTGGTAGAGCGCATCCTTGGTAAGGCTGAGGTCGGGAGTTCAATCCTCCCCGGCAGCACCATGACTTCCGCTGGAAATCTCCTGAAAACCCGTGTCTAACGGCCCCCGGGCAACAGCTTTCGGGGGTTCGGCATGGCGACAGGGCAGGGGTTCAGGATCGATCTGCCCAGGATCCCGCTTCTCATCTGCGGCTTCCTCGCCGCTATGGTCAGCCTCTATTTCGGCGCAGCCGTGTTCGAGCCGCTCGTGTTCGCGCTGTTCATCATTGCGCTGACGGCGCCCTTCATGCTCCGGCTCCAGCCGATCATCGGCAAGGGCCTGGCGATGACGGTCACGGTGCTTCTCACGCTCGCGGTGCTGGTGATCTTCTTCTCCGTCGTGGGATGGGGCATTTCGCAGGTCGTGCAATGGGTGGTGGCGAACCTCGCACGCTTCGATGCCGTGTACCGGCAGGCGGATGCCTGGCTTGCGGACAGGAACATGCCGATGGAACTGTTCCTGCCGTCCAGCTTCGATCCTCGCTGGGTCATCGGCCCGGTCACGGCACTTGTGGGTCAGGTGCGCCTGATCAGCGGTTTCGCGCTCCTCATGTTCGTGTTCGTCGTGCTGGGGCTCACCGATCTCGAAGGCATGGGCCGCCGCCTCGCCCGGATCGAGGCGGAACGGCCGAACCTGAAGATTTCCGTGGTGGCGAAGGATGTGTCGGCGAAGTTCCGGCTCTACATGAAGGTCCGTCTGGTGGTCAGCGTGATCGATGCGGTGATCTGCTACATCTTTTTCCGCCTGATCGGTCTCGATGAGCCGCTGGCCTGGGCGATCCTCGTCGGCACGCTCAATTTCATCCCCTTCATCGGCCCGCTACTCGTGGCGCTGGCGCTCGGCCTGTTTGCCGCGGCACAGTTCGGCAGCGTCTGGATGGCCTTGCTGGCGATCGGTGGCACCAGCGCGATCAACTTCGTGCTGGGCAGCTATATCGAGCCGCTGATGGCCGGGTCCGCCCTTTCCATGTCGCCGGTGCTGGTGCTGTTCGCCGTCTTCTTCTGGGCGATCATCTGGGGAATCCCCGGCGCCTTCATCGGTGTGCAGATCATGGTCGTCACGCTGGCGATCCTGCGCGTGATGCCGGACGCCAGCTGGATCGCGGAATTGTTTTCCGGCGATGAGCCTGAAAAGAAGAATTTGTAGGGTTTGTTGGAGATTCTCCTACAGGAAAATGCGTCAACATGTTGAAATATAAGTGTAGGATAGTGTTCCACGTGGAACAACCGGGCGGCTTGCGGGGCGGCCGACGGGCCTGTGCCGGTTGCATCGGTTCCATCGGCCGGGCAGGGTGCCCCGCATGACGGAACGCCCGGTCGACCTGTCCCTTCCGCCGCTCATTCCGGCCCAATGGAAGGCGATCACAGGCGTCGATCGGTTCAAGCTCGAACAGCGATACATTGATTCCCTCCGCCCGTCGTTCCTGCGCCAGTTCGGGCCCGGCGAACATGAACGCCACGGCGGCGTGCGCGCGGCTCCTCTCGCCTGCTATCCGCGACACCTGTTGTGCGAAATCGGCCTCCGGATCCGGGGCGAGGCCATGGTGGGCGCCTTCCTGTTCGGGGCGGAAGGGGCGATCCCGATCGACGGCACCTCCATGCCTCTCCACGACCTCAACGAGCGCATCGGGCAGACCATCGCCAGCGCAGACGCCGCGATCGCCTACACGCTGGTCTTCGGCAGCGCGGTGCATGGCGGCGACGGGCGCTTCCATGTGCTGGGTTCAGCCGATGATCTCGCGCCCTACAACAGAGGCGACACGGCTCCGTTCCAGGCCCTCGTACAGCCGCCCGCCGCCAGGGCGGAGGGAGAGGACTGGGTGGTTGATGCCGCGGCCCGCTATGGCCGCACCCTGTTCCGGACCCGCTTTCGCATCCAGCGCAGCGGCCTCATCGAGATGATCGACGATGAACCGCTGGGGGTGGAAACGGCCTGCGGCCCTGACAGGTTCCAGTGGCTGGCGCGCGGCGCGCCGGTCTGCCCGCCCCCCGCCATGCCCGAGGGGGACTGACATGGCCGCAAGGGGCGATTTCAACCAGCAGACAGACCGTCCGCTCCGCCTGCCGGACAGGATCGATGCCCCCGGCCTGCTGGTGGGCTGGTCGCTGGAGGCAGAGCCTGCAAGCCCGCCCTGGGGTTTCAGCTTCGGCTCCCCCGAACAGACGCCCTCGACAGGCTTTCTCGATCCGATCCTGCTGTCCGGTGAAGGCCACCTCATCACCATCGCGCCGACAGGGCAGGGGAAGGGGCGCTGCTGCATCATCCCTGCGCTGCTGCGCCACGACGGCCCGGTGATCGTGATCGACCCCAAGGGGGAAAATTACGCCGTCACGGCCCGGCACCGGCGCGCGATGGGGCAGAAGGTGGTGCTTCTCGATCCCTTCGGCGTCACAGGGGAGCCGTCCGACAGCTTCAATCCGCTGGACGTGATCGATGCCGGCAGCGTCGAATCGGTCGATATCGCCACCCGCTTCGCCAGCAGCCTCGCGGACTACAGCGGCCCCAACCCCGAAAACGCCTACTGGTATCAGCGCGCCACCTTCCTGCTGACCAGCCTGATGCTGCACGCCTGCATCGATCCCGATCCGTCGATGCGCACGTTCGGCAACATCCGGACCCTGTTGCGCGAAGTCGCCGGTGCCGCGCGCGACGATGTCCTGCCGAAATCGGTCAGCCGCTGCATCGCAGAGATCGAGAATTCCGCCCACCCCATCGCAAGGGAGGCGGCCTCGCTCCTGAAGAGCGGCGCGCGCGAAGGGCTGGCGTCCATTCTCTCGATGACGGAAAACGGCATCGGCTTCCTGCGCGGGCCGCAGGTGGATGCGGCCGTTTCATCCACCAGCTTCGATCTCAGCGCCGTCACCCGCGGCGATCCGCTCTCCATCTATCTGGTGGTGCCGCCGCACAATCTGGAAAGCCACGGTCGTCTGCTCCGACTGTGGCTGACATCGCTGCTGTTCCTGATCACCCGCCGCCTGGGCCGGCCGAAGAAGTCCACCCTGTTCCTGCTCGACGAAGCCGCCCAGCTGGGGCCGCTCGCCGAACTGCGCCAGGCCGTCACCCTGCTCCGGGGCTATGGCGTGCAGACATGGAGCTTCTGGCAAGACGCCAGCCAGCTCCAGCGGCTCTATCCGGACGACTGGCCCACGATCGTCAACAACAGCGCCGTCATCCAGTGCTTCGGCGCGCAGAACCAGTTGGCGGCCGAAGGCATGGCGGAACTTGTCGCGCTCGATCCCGGCGCACACCTGATGGCGGCCGAACGGAAGCTGGGCGAAGGCATGATCCGAAGCAGCGCAGACCGGATTCTGGCCCTCAACAATTATGAAATGGCGCTCCAGATCGGCGGGCGGCCCCCGGTCGTGGCGCGCAAGCCGGATTATCTGTCGGATCCGCCCTTCACGACCCAGTTCGATGACAACCCCTTCCATGATCCCGACAGGGACATCATGCCGCCGCCCTCGGCGCGGATGAAGCTGCACGACGCCGCCGCGATCGAGCAGCCCCCGCCGGGGCCGGGCCCATCGGTCGCTGACCTCGCGGATGTGGCGGATCCCGCCGCCATCGAACGCGGAAAGGAAGACCCCTATCTGCTGGAACGCCTGCTCGCGCTGTGGCGGGATTCCGACTGAGACCTGCCAGACAGGCTCCGCCAGTCGCGCGCGATGCGGATGGTCGGGGAGACAGGATTCGAACCTGCGACCCTCTGCTCCCAAAGCAGATGCGCTACCAGACTGCGCCACTCCCCGGGCTTGCGCCGGTCAGCGCCCTTAGCGGCTGGTGGCGATTGCGGCAAGCCGAGGTGCGTTGACGCTGATTTCGCCTTGAACCGGCGTCAGCTTGGGTTCAGCTATCTGAGCGGAAGAGCAAATCTGGAACTGGAGCCTGTTCGATGAGTGCCGGATCGATGACATCGGTGAAACGCATGCAGACCCTGCTGGCGGTGGCGGCCCTGGGGCTGCTGGCAGCCTGCACGCAGCCGTTCGAGGCGCGGGTGCAGAGCTTCCAGTCCATGCCGCCGGCGCAGGGGCAGACGTTCGCGATCAAGCCCGCGTCGCCCGATCGGCAGGGCAGCCTGGAATTCGCGGCCTATGCCGGCCTGATCGCCACAGAGCTTCAGAAACAGGGCTTCCAGCAGGCGGCCACGCCCGAACAGGCCTATCTGACGGTGCTGGTCGATTTCGGCGCCGGGCCGGGCCGCGAACGGCTCGCCACCCGGCCGGGCACGCCGTCGCCGGCCTGGGGCTGGTATGGCCGGGGCTGGTATGGCCGCCACCCCGCCTGGTGGGGCCCGTGGGGCGATCCCTTCTGGGATCAACCGGAAGTCTACAGCTTCACCGTCTATCCCGCCTTCCTTGATGTCACCATCAAGCGCAGCAGCGACCAGGCGGCCGTGTTCGAAGGGCGGGCGGAAACCACGACGCGGGTGAACGACCTGCCGTCCACCATGCCGAACCTCGTGACCGCCATGTTCAAGGACTTTCCCGGCGCCTCCAGCCGCAGCGCTGTCGTCCGGGTGCCGCAGACCCGCTGACAGCCCGCCCCGGCATCTGCTAGCATGCCGCCTGTCCGCGACCGTGCGGGCAGGGCAGGGGGCTTGATGAGCGAGACGGCGCAGACCTTTCTGGTGGTCGTCGACGAGACGGTCGAATGCGCCAAGGCCGTGCGCTACGCGGCGTTGCGGGCCGATCATACGGGCGCGAACCTGATGCTGCTGCACGTGCTGAAGCCAAGCCAGTTCGTGCAATGGGGCGGCGTTCAGCAGGACATGGACGCCGAGGCCGAGCAGGCCGGCCAGGCGGTGCTGGCGGCAACCGCCGCCGAAGTCGAGGCGCTGACCGGGGCAAGGCCCGCGGTTCGCCTGATGCGCGGCCGCGCAACGGATGCCGTGCTGGAGGTGGTGACGACGGACCGCTCGATCCGGGCGCTGGTGCTGGCCGCCGCCGCGAAGGGCAAGCCGGGCCCGCTCGTCGACTTCTTCACGCGGGAACGGGCCGGGACATTGCCCTGCATGGTGATGATCGTGCCGGGCGGCATCGAAGATGCCGATATCGATCGTCTCACCTAAATCCGATCATTCCGGTCTTGATTGAAGGCGGCTTGCGCGCCATTTGCCGTGCAGCCAAGGAGCATCCCATGCTGATCGAGACCGAACGCACCCCCAACCCCGCCACGCTGAAGTTCCTGCCCGGCCGCGAAGTCGCGCCCGGCGAGGGCGTGGATTTCGCCTCGCACGAGGACGCCCAGCGGTCGCCTCTCGCCCGCAACCTGTTCGCGCTCGGCGATGTGGAGCGGGTGTTCTTCGGCCCGGATTTCGTCAGCGTCACCAAGGCGCCGGGCAGTTCCGACTGGGAAATGCTGAAGCTGGATGTGCTGGGCGTGCTGGTAGATCATTTCGCCAGCGGCGCGCCGCTGCTGGAAGGCGAGGCGATGGAGGCCGAGACGTTCGACGATCCGGAAGATGCCGAGATCGTCGCCCAGATCCGCGATCTTCTGGATACGCGCGTGCGCCCCGCGGTCGCCAATGACGGCGGCGACATCGTCTATCGCGGCTTCCAGAAGGGGATCGTGTTCCTGCACATGCGCGGATCCTGCGCGGGTTGCCCGTCCTCCACCGCCACGCTGAAGGGCGGGATCGAGAATCTGCTGCGCCACTATGTTCCCGAAGTCACCGAGGTCAGGGCTGTCTGATGCATCAACCGCTTGCCGAATCCGCGCTGGAACAACTCTTCACAGAAGCGCGCACCCATTATGACTGGGAAACGGATCCGCTGCCGGAAACGCAGCTTCGCCAGCTGTATGAACTGCTGAAGTTCGGGCCGACGTCTGCCAATTCCAGCCCGGCGCGCTTCATTTTCTGCACCTCTGCCGAAGCGCGGGCAAAACTGGCCGACTGCGCGACGGGCAACAACCCCGACAAGATCCGCCAGGCGCCGCTGACGGTGATCGTCGGCATGGACATGGCGTTTCACCACCGGCTGCCTGAGTTGTTCCCCCATGCCGACGCCCGAAGCTGGTTCGAGGGGAAGGATGCGCATATCCGCGAGACGGCGTTCCGCAATTCCAGCCTTCAGGGCGGATGGCTGATCATGGCGGCGCGGGCGCTGGGGCTGGATACAGGGCCGATGTCGGGCTTCGACAAGGCCCGGGTGGACGCCGAATTCTGGGCCGGAACGGCTGTGGAAACCAATTTCATCTGCTCGATCGGGCGCGGCACCGGCCAGAAGCAGTTTCCGCGCCTGCCGCGCCTGTCGTTCGAGGACGCATGCCGGATCGCCTGACCGGCCGCACGCTGGTCATCGCGACCGGGCATGACCTGTCGCTTGCCCTGCTGGAAGGCGGCCGCCTGCTGGCGCAATCGCATGTCGCGATGCTGAAGGGCCATGCCGAGGCGCTGGTGCCGGCGATCGCGGACCTGCTCGCCCCGTTCGGTGGCCCGGCCTGCCGCTGCGACCATGTGGTGGTGGAGACGGGGCCGGGCAGCTTCACCGGGCTGCGCGTGGGGCTGGCGGCCGCGCGGGCGCTCGCCCTTGCGTGGGGCGCCGATCTTCTGGGTGTCCGCTCGACGCAGCTGGTGGCTGCGTCGGCGCCGAAGGAAGGGCGGCTTCTGGTGCTGCTGGAAGCCCCGCGCGGGCAGATCTGGGCGGAAGGCTTTGATGGCCCAGGCCGGCGCAGCATCCTGCCGCCTGTTGCGCTCAGCGCTGCCCAGGCGGCTGCCCTGCTGCCGGGCTATGATCACGCGGCCGGCACAGCCATCGCCCTGCTGCCTGATTCCGCCGCGCCCATCCCGCCGCGGGCGGCTGCGATCGAAGGGCTTGAAACCGGGGCGCTGGGCGCGGCAGAGCTTTTGTATGTCCGCGCCGCCGAACCAGCCCCAGCCGCCTGACGCCGGCGATCTGCGGTGGAGCCGTGCCGGTGCAACCGGCAGCGGTGCGGCCGCCGAGCTGGCGTCCGGCGCGTTCGACCCGCTGTTCCGCGAAGCCTGGACCGAATCGCAGATCGCGAACCTGCTGCAGGCGGGAAATGGCTGGCTGGATCTGGGGCATGTGGGGCAAGAGCTGGTGGTGTTCGCGCTGAACCGGCAGGTGCTCGACGAAGTGGAGCTGCTTTTGTGCGCGGTGGCGCCCGGCTGGCGCGGGCGCGGCATCGGCCGGCAGATGATGGAACAGGTGGCCGAATCAGCCCGGAGCCGGGGCGCCAGCCGCCTGTTCCTTGAGGTCCGCGAGGGCAACGAGGCGGCGATCGCCCTTTATCGATCAGTGGGCTTCCGCATCGAAGGCCGGCGGCCCGGATATTATCGCACAGTGCTTGGCAACAGCATCGATGCAATAACGCTGGCAATGCCAATTCAGTAAAGATGCGACGAATCATGAACTGCTGATCTGAACGGACTTGAACTCCATTCTTCAAGCTGCGAATGGATGCTTATCCGCTTAAACAAGGATAAGGTCGCAGCCGCGGTGCAGATGTTTATCTGGCTTGGGTTTCCATCCAGTTGCACCCAGTGGCCGCAGATGTGGCGTAAGCCTGGAACACGAGATCCAAGGACAAAGTGATGACCGATATGATTGAGCACAACGACCTGTTGGCGCTGACGGCCGACATCGTTTCGAGCCATGTTGCCAACAACAGCGTGGCCGTGAACGACCTGCCGACGCTGATCCAGAATGTGTTCGCCACGCTTTCCGGCCTGGGTTCGCCCGCGCCGGCGCCGGAAGTGAAGCAGGAACCGGCCGTTCCCGTCCGCTCGTCGATCAAGCCCGACTACATCGTCTGCCTGGAAGACGGGAAGAAGCTGAAGATGCTGAAGCGGCACCTGATGACCGCCTATGGCATGACGCCCGATGACTATCGCGCCAAGTGGGGCCTGCCCGCCGACTATCCGATGGTCGCCCCCAATTATGCCGAAGCCCGTCGCCAGCTGGCGAAGTCCATCGGCCTCGGCACCACCAAGAGCCGTACGCGCAAGAAGTAATGACCGGGCGGGTCCGGCCTCTGGTGGCCGGGCCCGCGCCTTGCCCTTCAGCCGTTCAGCGCCTATTCCTTAGGCCGGGGAGCAGCGACGCCCCCTTTGCTGGATGGATTGATGCCCGGGACGATCGATATCGAAGCGCTTTGCCACGCGAAGGGGCTGCGGATCACCGAGCAGCGGCGCGTGATCGCGCGCGTGCTTTCGGAAGCGCGGGACCACCCCGATGTCGAGGAACTGCACCGCCGCGCGGCCGCGATCGACAAGGGCATTTCGATCGCCACCGTCTATCGCACCGTCCGCCTGTTCGAAGAGGCGGGCATCCTGGAGCGGCATGATTTCCGTGACGGCCGCTCCCGCTATGAGCCGACGCCGGACGAGCATCATGACCATCTGATCGACATCGAGACCGGCGACGTGATCGAGTTTCACGACGATGCGCTCGAGCAGTTGCAGGCGGAAATCGCCGCGCGCCTGGGCTATCGCCTGGTCGATCACCGGATGGAACTCTATGGCGCGCCGCTGAAGGGCGGGAAGGGCAAGGCCTGACCCTCTGATGGCGGAAGTGACCCGCGCAGACTGGCCAGGCAGCCCCCCGCAGGGGCGCCTGACATCGCCGCCGTTCCAGAAGCTGGGCCATGTGAAGACGGTGGCCGGCACGCTTGCCGCGACCGGCACGCTGATCGGCCCGGCGCATGTCCACAAGCTGGTGCGGCCGCGCGATGCGAAGGCCATTCCGATGCTGTGGCACAAGGCGGTCAGCCGCTCGTTCGGCGTGCGATCGCGGCTGATCGGCACGCCGCGGGAAGGCGGCGTGCTCTATGTTGCCAACCATCTGTCCTGGCTGGATATTCCGGTTCTCGGCGCGCATCTGAAGGGATCGTTCGTCGCCAAGTCCGAAGTGGGCGGCATGGGGATCGTGGGGCATCTGGCCGATATCCAGGACACCATCTATGTCGAGCGTGAGCGGCGGCACCGCGCGGGCGAGCAGGCCGGCAGCATTGTCGAGCGGCTGAAGGCGGGCGGCAATGTGATCCTGTTCCCGGAAGGCACCAGCAACGACGGCGTGCATGTGCTGCCCTTCAAGACGACGCTGTTTTCCGTGGTGGAGGGGGAAGCGACGCGCGGCGTGCCGATCCAGCCCGTCACCATCGCCTATACCCATCTGAACGGCTTGCCGCTGACGCGGCAGCGGCTGCTGGACATCGCCTGGATCGGGGACATGGAGCTGGCCCCCCATGCCTTCGGGCTGATGAAGCTGGGGCGGATCGAGGCCCGCATCCTGTGCCACGAGGCCGTTTACCCGCAGGATTTTCCGAACAGGAAGGCCCTCGCGCGGCATTGTCACGACGTGGTATCTGCGGGCTATCGCAGGCTGATGCGGGGCCAGGATTGAGGACTGATAATTGACTCGAAGTTTCGCCATCAAGTCATTCGGATGCCAGATGAATGTTTACGACGCCGAGCGCATGAGCGAGGCGCTGCAAGCCGAAGGCATGACCGAATCCGGCGGCGAATCCGGCGAAGCGGCCGACGTGCTGATCCTGAACACCTGCCACATCCGGGAAAAGGCGGCCGAAAAGCTGTATCACGAGATCGGCCGCATTTCGGCCCGCGCCCGCGAAGCCGGACGCAAGCCGGTGATTGCCGTGACGGGGTGCGTGGCCCAGGCGGAAGGGGCGGAAATCATCCGTCGCGCGGGCGCCGTGGACCTGGTGGTTGGGCCGCAGGCCTATCACCGGCTGCCGCAGCTGCTGGCCGAACAGGCGGCGGGCGCAAAGGCGCTCGTCGATCTGGACATGCCGGCGCTGCCGAAATTCGACACCTTGCCGGCCCGGCGCCGGCGGGGCCCTTCGGCCTTCCTGACGGTGCAGGAAGGCTGCGACAAGTTCTGCGCCTTCTGCGTGGTGCCCTATACGCGTGGCGCCGAGGCGTCGCGCGGGCTGGACGCCATCGTGGAGGAGGCGCGCCAGCTGGTGGATGGCGGCGCACGGGAAATCACCCTGCTGGGCCAGAATGTGAACGCCTGGGCAGACGGCAACAAGGGCTTCGGACAGCTGGTGGAGGCGATTGCCGCGCTGCCGGGCGTGGAACGCATCCGCTATACCACCAGCCATCCGCGCGACGTGACCGAGGCGATGATCCGCGCCCATGCCGACATTCCGCAGCTGATGCCCTATCTGCACCTGCCGGTTCAGTCCGGCTCTGACAGGGTCCTGGCGGCGATGAACCGCAAGCATGACCGCGCCTTCTATTTCGGCCTGATCGACCGGTTCCGGGCGGTGCGGCCCGACCTTGCCATCACGTCGGATTTCATCGTGGGCTTCCCCGGAGAGACGGAGGAGGATTTCGCCGACACGCTGAGCCTGGTGGAGCAGGTGGGCTATGCGCAGGCCTTCAGCTTCAAATATTCGCCCCGGCTGGGCACCCCGGCCGCCGAGCGGGACGACCAGATCGACGAGGATGTGAAGAGCGAACGGCTGCACCGGCTGCAGGCGCTGCTTCAGGAGCAGTCGCTGGCGTTCAACCGCCGGAGCGTGGGGCGGAGCTGCGACATCCTGATCGAGCGGCGCGGACGGCAGCCGGGGCAGTGGATCGGCAAGTCGCCCTGGCTGCAATCGGTCGTGGTGACGGATCCGACGCTTTCGGTCGGGGATCTTGTGAGAGCGGAGCTGGTATCTGCCGGCCCGAACAGCCTGGAGGGACGTTTGCTGACCATGAAGACGGCTGCCTGATGGCGAAGCGACAGGCCGATCCGGCCCAGAGCCCCGACACCCCCGGCCGCGCGCGGCTGGAGCTGGAGTTCGAACGCCCGGCGCTGCTGGGCAGCCTGTTCGGGCAGTTCGACCAGAATCTGATCACGATCGAGAACCGGCTGGGCGTCTATATCGCCGCGCGGGGCAATCGCGTGGCGGTGGAGGGCGAGCCGTTGGGCATCGCCCGCGCGCGCGACGTGCTGCAGGATCTCTATGCCCGGCTGGAACGGGGCATGGGCGTGGATGGCGCGGACGTGGAGGCGGCCATCGCGATGACGGCCGATGCCACGACCGAGGGCGTGGACATGGGCGGCGGCGGGCCGCCGGCGATGATCCGCACCCGCCGCAAGACCATCATGGCGCGCAACCCGGCGCAGGCGCAGTATATCCAGGCGCTGTCAAAGCACGACATGATCTTCGCGCTGGGGCCGGCCGGCACCGGCAAGACCTATCTGGCGGTGGCGCAGGCCGTGAGCCAGCTTGTCGCCGGATCGGTGGACCGGCTGATCCTGTCCCGCCCGGCGGTGGAGGCGGGGGAACGGCTGGGCTTCCTGCCCGGCGACATGAAGGAGAAGGTCGATCCCTATCTCCGCCCGCTGTATGATGCCCTATACGACATGCTGCCGTCCGAACAGGTGGAGCGCCGGATCGCCAGCGGCGAGATCGAGATCGCGCCCATCGCCTTCATGCGCGGCCGCACGCTGGCGCACGCCTTCGTGATCCTCGATGAAGCGCAGAACACCACGCCGATGCAGATGAAGATGTTCCTCACCCGCTTTGGCGAGGGCAGCCGGATGGTGATCTGCGGCGATCCGAACCAGGTGGACCTGCCGGACTCGGGCAAGAGCGGGCTGGCGGACGCGGTGCAGCGGCTGGAGGGAATCCAGGGGCTTGCGGTGCAGCGCTTCTCCTCGAAGGACGTGGTCCGGCACCGGATCGTGGGGCAGATCGTGGACCGCTATGAAGGCCCGGCGCAGGCGGGGCCCGATGCTTGACGTCGATTGCGATGTCGTCGGCGGCGACTGGGGCGACGCGGCCGAATGGGAGGAACTGGCCGAGGCCGCGATCCGGGCCGCGCTGGAAGCGGCAGGGCAGGGGCGGCTTGTCGCCCTGCCGGATGCGCTGGTTGAAGTGTCGGTGCGGCTGACCGATGACGCGGAAATGCAGCGCCTGAACCTGGACTATCGCGGCAAGGACAAGCCGACCAACGTGCTGAGCTTTCCCATGCACACGCCGGACGCGCTGGCGCGCTGGCTGGCGGATGGCGAAACCGACCTGCTGCTGGGCGACCTGGCGCTGGGCTTCGAAACCGTGCTGCGCGAGGCCGGGGAAAAGCGCCTGGCGCCAGAGGCACATGTGACGCATCTTGTGGTGCATGGCACCCTGCACCTGCTGGGACATGACCATTTGGACGACGCCTCCGCCGAGGCGATGGAGGCCCTGGAGACACGCATTCTCCACGGGCTGGGACTTGCGGACCCCTATGCCGATTCCGGCTGGGCCGCCGTGGATGAGAGCTTATGAGCGACCCTTCCCCTAGAAGCGCGGGCGGCCTGTGGAGCGCCGTCCGCGAGCTTTTGCACCTGAAACCTTCTGCCTCGCTGCGGGAATCGATCGAGGAAGCGATCGACGAGCATCTGGAGGAAAGCGCCGATCCGGACGACCTGGATCAGGACGAGCGCACCATGTTGCGGAACATGCTGCACCTGACCGAGCAGCAGGCGGGCGATATCGCGGTTCCGCGATCCGACATCGTCGGGCTTTCGAAGGATTGCGATTTCAAGGCGATCGTCCGCCAGTTCCGCGAAGCCGGGCACAGCCGCCTGCCGGTTTACGACGGCAGTCTGGATACGGTGCTGGGCATGCTGCACGTGAAGGACGTGTATGCCGTGATCGCGGACCGGTTCGGGCGGCGGCCGGGTGGCGAACTGCCGACGATGGAAGACCTGCTGAGGCCCGTGCTGTTCGTGCCGGCCGCGATGCCGGTGGTGGACCTGCTGACGGAAATGCGCCGCAAGCGCACGCACATGGCCGTGGTGGTCGACGAATATGGCGGCACCGACGGGCTCGTCACCATCGAGGATATCGTCGAGGAGATCGTCGGCGAGATCGAGGACGAGCATGACGAGGAGGAAGCCGAGCTGCTGCTGAAGCGCCCGGACGGCACCATCGAGGCGGACGCCCGGCTGGACCTGGACGATCTGGAAAAGGCGGTGGGCGAAAGCTTCATCGACCATGAACTGGGCGACGAGGTGGACACGCTGGGCGGGCTGTCGTTCCTGATGGCGGGCCGCGTGCCCGACGTGGGCGAGAAGCTGGTGCATGCCAACGGCTGGACGATCGAGATCGCCTCCAGCGACGGGCGGCGCGTGGAACGGCTGCTGCTGCACCCGCCAGAGCCGGTGCGCGGGGAAGCCGCCGAAGCCTAGGCGTCTGCCGACAGCAGCTTGTGGCGCTTCATGGCGTGGCGCAGCTGATCATAGCTGAGGCCCAGAAGCTGGGCGGCCCGGCGCTGGTTGTGGCGGCAGGCGGCAAGCGCCTGTTCCAGCATCTTGCGCTCGAAGGCGGAAACGGCGCCGCGGAAATCGGACGGGACGGGTTCGGGCGCATCGGCGGGCGGCGGGGCACTGCCGTCGGCCGCGCCCATCACCGGTTCCGGCGTGATCGGCTGCGCCGGCTTTGCAAAGGCGCCCTTTGGCCGCCAGGGGCTGTCGAACGGGTCAAGGTCCAGCGTGCCGATCGGGCGGTCCGCTTCGCCCCAGCGGTAGCAGGCGCGCTCCACCACATTCTTCAGCTCCCGCACATTGCCGGGCCAGTCGTGCGATTCCAGCTCGTCCAGCACGCGCGGGCTGAAACCGGGGAAGCCGCGCCAGCCCAGTTCAGAGGCCATGCGGCGGCCGAAGAAATCCGCCAGCGGCCGGACATCATCGATCCGCGCGCGCAGCGGGGGCAGGGTGATCACCTCGAACGACAGCCGGTCCAGAAGGTCGGCGCGGAACTTTCCGGTTTCGGCCAGCCTCGGCAGATCCTCGTTGGTGGCGGCCACCACGCGCACATCGACCTGCACCGGGCGCGTGCTGCCCAGCCGGGTAAGCTCCCCATATTCCACCACCCGCAGCAGCCGTTCCTGCCCGGCGGCGGTCAGCATCCCGATCTCGTCCAGGAACAGGGTGCCGCCGTCGGCTTCCTCGAACCGGCCGGCGCGGGCCTTGACGGCGCCGGTGAAGGCGCCGGCCTCATAGCCGAACAGCTCCGCATCCAGCAGCGTTTCGGGCAGGGCGGCGCAGTTCAGGCTGATCAGCTGCTCGTCCCACCGGGGGGAAAGCCGATGCAGCCGTTCCGCGATCATTTCCTTGCCGGTGCCGCGTTCGCCGACAACCAGCACAGGGCGGCTGAGCGCGGCGGCGGCGCTGGCACGCTCCACGGCATCGAGGAAGGCGCTGGACTGGCCGATGAGCTGCGTGGGTTTGTCTGGCATGGCGCGACCCTAACGCGATTGGTGGAAATTTCCAACAGTTCGGAATTTGCACGAATCCTTGGGCCGACACCTGTTTCGTGAAAACAGTCAATATGTTGAAAATAAATGTCTTTTTTCGAGACATGAAGTTGGCACGGAACCTGCAAAACCAAAAGCATCTGACACAGGAGTTTGGCCATGAGTGCCCGTTTCGCCGAAATCATCCGTCTGCCGCTGTTCGGCCTGGTTGCCCTGATTGCGGGCGGCCTTTCGCTGACGGTGGCGGCCGGCCCCGCGATCGCCCTGCCGATCCAAGCGGTTTCCACCATCCCGTCTGCCGTCAGTCCCGGGGTTGCCGATGCAGCCTGAGCAGGCGGAACCTGGCCCGGGCGGGGAGGCTTCATCCCCTCTCTCGCTTTCCCGTCCGGGCCAGTTTCTTGTGGTCACCGCCCCCACGAAACCGGCTATACTCCACCCCGAATACATCCCGAACCGGAACCGGGACACTTTTCAGGAGCTGAAAATGGGTATCTTTTCCCGCGCACGAGACATCATCCAGGCCAATGTGAGCGACCTGCTGGAACGGGCCGAGGATCCGGCCAAGACCATCCGCCTCGTCATCATGGAGATGGAAGAGACGCTGGTCGAAGTCCGCGCCTCTGCCGCGCGCACCATCGCCGACCAGAAGGAAATGCGCCGCACCATCCTGAAGCTCGATCAGGCGCAGTCGAACTGGGCGGAAAAGGCCGAGCTGGCCCTTTCGAAGGACCGCGAGGATCTCGCCGCCGCCGCGCTGATGGAAAAGCAGAAGGTCGGCCAGACCGCCAACATGCTGAAGGGCGAAGTGGAGGTGCTGGATGAAACCCTGCGCGCCTTCGAGGATGACATCGCCAAGCTGGAAGCCAAGCTGCGCGAGGCGCGCAGCCGGCAGAACGCCCTGATGACCCGCCTGGAAGGCGCCCAGAGCCGGGCCCGCGCCCGCGCCATGACCCGCGGCAACCGCGTGGAAGAGGCCTTCAGCCGCTTCGAGGTTCTGGAACGCCGGGTGGACATGGCCGAGGGCCGCGCCGAGGTCTATGATCTGGCGCCCGTTCCGAAGAGCCTCGAGGAAGAAATCCTGGAGCTTCGCACCACCGACGCCGTCGCCGCCGAGCTCGCCGAGCTGAAGGCGCGCATGCAGCAAAAGCACTGAGGAGCTGAACGATGGAAGCCCTTGAAGCCGCCATTCCGCTGACAGCCGTTCTTTCGATCTTCGTGGGGATGCCTTGGCTGTTCCTGCACTACATGACCAAGTGGAAGCAGGCGAAGTCGATCACGCTGGAAGACGAAAATCTTCTGGACGAACTGCACGACATCGCCCGCCGCCTGGACGACCGCATGCTGACGATCGAACGGATCATCGCAGCCGATCGGGGCGAGCCCACGCGGATCACCGATCTGCGCAACGAAGCGAGCAATGTGGAGTTCCACCCGCAGCTTCGCCGCCGTGACAACATGATCTGAACAAACGACAACAAGAATTTGAAAACGAAGGGATAGGGAAATGGCACGCCGCACTGGATTTTATCTGGACAAGCGCAACGGCAAGTTCATGGGCGTTTGCGCGGGCATTGCCGACTACACCGGCTTCGACGTCCTGTGGGTTCGGGTGGCAACGGTTCTTGCCACCATGTTCGGCTTCCCCTTCCCGCTGATCGCCTATCTCGTGATCGGCTGGGTCGCGGATGCGAAGCCCGGCAACTTCTATCTGGAAGAAGCCGATCCGGAAGATCGCCAGTTCTGGCAGAAGACCCGCGCCGCCCCCGGTCGTTCGATCCGGGAAGTGCGTTCGAGCTTCCGCGACATCGACCGCCGCCTGCGCGACATCGAGCTGGCCTACACCAGCCCGAACAACCGCCTGGCCCGCGAGATCGACGATCTGAAGCACCAGTAAGCCATTCGCCAAAGAGGGGCACAACAGATGTTCAACACACCCTTCATCGTTCCCGTCATCGCGCTGATGATCCCGATCGTGGCGATCATCATGAAGAACTGGCGGCAGGTGCAGAACCGCAAGCTGGACCTGATGGAGCGCAGCGCCAGCGACATGACCAGCGCGGCGGCGGACGTGGCGCAGGCCCGCGTCGCCAAGCTGGAAGCGCGGGTCGCCGTGCTGGAACGCATCCTGACAGACAAGCGCCAGGCGCTGGCGGACGAGATCGACGGGCTGGGCATTTCCGCCACCCGCACCGCCACGCCCCCCCGGATCGACCAGTAAGGAGCCGACGACATGGAATTTCTGACTTCTCCTGCCTTCGCGATCGTCGGCATTGCCGCCATGGTCGGTTGGGTTTTCACCACCTGGCTGCGCGTGAAGCATGGCTATCCGCTGGAAGGCAGCTGGGGCCAGGCGCTGAAGCCGGTGCACAACAACGAGGCGATCGAGCGGCTGAAGCTGCTGACCACGGAAAACGCCCAGCTCCAGGCCGAACTGGGTGCCCTGAAAGACCGGGTGCAGACGCTGGAGCGCATCGCGACGGACGACGGCCGCCGGCTGAGCCGCGAAATCGAAGACCTTCGCCACTGAGACAGGACCGGCCGGGGGCCGGGGGGAGATTGAGACATGGGGTTCTGGGAAGCAGTCGTCATCATCGTCGCCATCGTGGTGGTGGGCCGGGTGATGAGCGGCGGGCGTTGGAACAAGGAAACGCGCCGCTGGGAGAAATATTCGCCTGAAAATCCCTATGTGCGCATGGGGCAGACGGATGAGGTTCCCCAGCTGCGGAAGGAAATCACCGCGCTGAAGGACCGGGTCGTGACGCTGGAGAAGCTGGCGACGGATCCGGGCCGGCAGCTGTCGGACGAGATCGAGAAGCTGCGCAGCCTGCCGCCGCGCAAGCCTGCCGGAGAGGGCGACCGCCCGCTGATCTGAGGCATGGAAATCCGCTTTCCGGGTTGGAAGGCTTGAAGGGCATGGCCGCCGGCTCTATCCGGTTGCCATGCCCCTTCTTTTTTCGGATCTGGTCGATGAATGGGACGCCGCGCTGGATACCGACGACAGGTATCGCGCGCTGATCGAATTCGGCCGCCGCCTGCCGCCGATGGACCCCGCGCTGAAGACGGCTGCGACGAAGGTGCCCGGTTGTTCGGCGGACGTGTGGGTCTATCCGCTGGAAACAGGTGGCCTCTTGCATTTCCAGGCCGACAGCAACGCCGACATCACGCGCGGCGTCGTCGCCGCCATCGTGAGCCTGGTGGACGGCAAGGCGCCCGCTGCCATCCTGGCGGTTCCGATCGAGGCGGAGCTTGAAGCCCTGGGCCTGAAGCGGCACCTTTCCGCCAACCGGACACAGGGGGTGCCCAACATGATTTCGCGCGTGCGCGAAGCCGCCCGAAGGCTGGCGGCATGATCGAGGACGCGACGCCCAAACCCGATCTGGAGGCAGAGGCGCGGCTGAAGCGCTATGTGGACCGCTTCATGTCGGCGGTGCCGCACCTGCAGGCGCTGGGCATCGGATTCCGCGCGATGGGGCCGGACTGGGCCGAACTGGAAATGCCCTATGCGCCGCAGCTTGTGGCCTATCCGGAAACGGGCGTGATCGCATCCGGCGCGATCTTTTCGCTGATGGATTCCGCGGCCGGCTTCTCGGTGATCGTGAAGCATGGGAAGTTCGAGCCGCATGCGACGCTGGACCTGCGCTGCGATTACCTGCGGCCGGCCGAACCGGGCAAGACGGTGATCGGCCGGGCGGAATGCTACAAGATCACCCGGCGCGTGGCGTTCGTGCGCGGGATCGCCCATGATGGCGATCCCGGCCATCCGATCGCCCATGTGGCGGGCACCTTCATGTTCACGAGCGCCGACGCATGAGCGCGCCGCCCAGCTTGCCGCCCTATGCCGCGATGCTGGGCCTGGTGCGGGAGGGCAATGTGCTGAGGATGCCCTATGCCGACCGGCTGATCGGTTCGCCGGGCCGATTGCACGGCGGCTCGGTCGCGGGGCTGATGGAGATTGCCGCCAACATGGCCGTGATGGACGCGCTGGCGGGGGCGTCCGCGCTGGTGAAGCCCGTGAACGTGACGGTCGATTATCTGCGCGAAGGCGCGCTGGAGGATGTGTTTGCCGAAGCGATCCTCATGCGGATGGGCCGCAGGGTCGCCAATGTCCGGGTGGAGGCCTGGCAGCGGGAACGGGGGCGGCTGATCGCGGCGGCGCGGATGAACCTGTTGATCGCGCGGCAGGCGGGCGGCGCGCCGCCTTCGGCCTGAACGATCAGGGGCGGTCTTGGGGGCGGACATGGCCGGTCTGGAAATCGAACTGAAGGCGGGCCTGACGGCATCGGACAGCGCGAAGGTGGCGCGCCGCCTGAAGCGGCTGACAGGCGAGGATGGCCGCCGGGTCGCGCTGGCGGCAATCTATTTCGACACGGCGGACCGGCGGCTTTCGGCCGACGGAATCGCGTTCCGCATCCGCCGCGAGGGCCGGCAGCTGGTGCAGACGGTGAAGGCCGGGCGCAGCCAGCTGGGGGGATTTCACGCCGTCCGCGAAGCGAATGCGCCCGTGGGCCGCTCAGCGCCCGATCTGGCGGCCGTTTCCGATGCCGCGCTGCGGGAGCGGCTGACCGGCCTGATTGCGGGGGAGGGCCTTGCCGCCCGGTTCGAAACGCGGGTTTCGCGCCGCCTGTGGCAGGTGCCGCACGCCCATGGGCTGGTGGAAGTGGCGCTGGACCGGGGCGCGATCCGGGCGGGCGGACGGCAGGATCCCGTTTCAGAGGTGGAGTTCGAGCTGCTGGGCGGATCCCCCGAAGCCTTGTTCGCGGTTGCCCGGTCGCTGATCGGGGATCTGCCGGCCGACCTTTCCATCCCGAACAAGGCCGCACGCGGCGAAGCGCTGGCTGAGGGCGAAGCGTGGCGACCCTCCGTGACGGCCGGGCGCCCGACGCCGCCCGAAAGCGGCATG
>ERZ1645185.202-NODE-202-length-26061-cov-5.098439_pt1 | contig 26061 bp, 26 predicted proteins | sample MGYA00575351_ERZ1645185 | MGnify/ENA primary metagenome ERZ1645185 (study PRJEB40838, sample SAMN11284767) | freshwater sediment metagenome | isolation source: river sediment | host: Sediment | place: India: Jana village, Kanpur | collected 2015-12-17 ... | reverse complement strand
GAGTTCAGACGTTGCTCTTCCGATCTCTGAGGCGGAGCGCTGCGCCCATGTCGTCGTCGAGCGCGGCGATGTGGCCGGGGTCGCGGCGCCAGAAGAGGTTCGTGTCGAGGTGGCCGAAACCGGCGAGGGGGACTGACCATGCGGCTTCCACGCTGATCTCGCGGCCCGAGGGCGCGAGCGTGAAGGTGCGGCGGGTGTAGCCTGCGGTTTCGGTTTCGTAGTCGTAGCTCGTCGGGATATCGGCGCGGAGCGCGCCGCCTTCGACGCGGAGTGGCTGGGCGATTCGCACCGAGGCCGCATCGCCGCGCGCGACCACGCCCGATTTCGTCACGTCGAACGCGAAGGCGAGGCTGCGCAGTGCATTCGCGCCCGAAACGAGGCCGCCTGCGGCGACATCGAGATGGGTGAGGCCGCCGCGTGCCTGCGCCGCGACGCGCCAGCCGTGCCCGGCATCCATCGCCCAGTCGAGGCCGAGGAAATTGCTGGAAGCACGCGTCAGCCCGAGCGCTACCGAGCCTTCGGCGCCGAGGATGCTGCCGCTTTCATCGAGGCGGCTCCATGTGACGCTGATGTCTGATGCGCCGATACGGCGCGAGGCGCTGGCGGCGAACAGCTGCACGGCGTCCGCGTCGCGGCGGCGATCCCACGCACTGCCGGGGCGCAGCGACCGGGTTTCGCCCGTGCCTGCGGCCATGCCGAAGGTCCAGCTGCCGATGCGCTGGCTGACCGCCGCGGCGCGCGTGCCCGCGATGGAAACGCCGTCGTCGCGCAGCGCATCGCCGCTCGCGATGAAGCGCGAACCCGGCGCGCGCGTGCCCGCCATGTTTGCAAGCAGATCGTCCGCGCCGTAGCCGGCCGCGAAGCCGACACCCGTGCCGGGGATGACGCTGCCGGTGACGAAACCGCGCGTGACGCGTGCGGCTACGTCCGCGCGGGCATCGATGCCGCCGGACTGGGCAAGGCCGAGCCAGGGCCGCGTGCTGACGGCGGCGTTCCACGACAGGCTGTAGCCGGCGACGCCGAACGCATCGCGCGCCTCCTCGGTGTTGGTCTGGAGCGCGGCGGCGAGGCGCGGCGCGGGGGCGATGCGCGAGACGCCCGCGCCGAGATCGGCGACGTACGCACGTCCGTAGCTGTCGAGAACGACGATATCGGAAAGTGCGCCGGTGAGATCTCCGCCGTCGCCGAGCGCGCCGCCGAGCACCGCGAGCGAACCCGCGTCGCTGGTGACGGGCACGCTACTCCCCGGAAGCGAGGTGGCGCCGATCGGCGAGAAGGCGCGGACGAGATCGAGAATGCCCTGGCCGAAGATCGTGTCGTCACCTGCAGTGCCTGCGTCGCGCGCGGTACGAAACAGAATGTCTATGATCTCGTCCGCGCTCAGCGTGGGGAAGGCGTCGGCGAGCAAGGCGACGGCCCCGGCGATGCCGGGGGCGGCATAGGAGGTGCCGCTGAACCAGTAGTGGGTGCCGGTATGATCGAAGCTGCGGACGCCTTCGCCGAGTGTGGCGATGTAGTGCGCCGCGAAACTGCCCGCGCGGTTGCTGAAGCTTGAAAGCGCATCGGTATCGTTCACCGAACCCGCGATGATGACGCGGCCGCGCGCGGCCGGATCGCTTGCGATCTGGGCGAAGGGATCCGGATTCGCGAGGCTGTCGTTGCCCGCCGAGATGACGACGATGACGCCCGCTGCGGTCGCGTTCGCAATCGCGGTGCGCAGGCGCGAATTGGGCGGTTCGCCGCCGAGCGACATGTTGACGACGCGAGCGCCTGCGGCGACTGCCGTATCGATCGCGATGGCGATGTTGTTGTCCGAATGCGAGCAGCCGTCGCTTGAGGTGCAGGTGCCGGGCGTGTCGGTTCTGAGCGCGATCAATGTGGCGTCGAAGGCGAGGCCGTGGATGCCGCTGTCGTTTTTCGCTGCGAGCGCGACGGCGGAGACCGAGGTGCCGTGGCCGTCGGTATCGTCGACGCCGCGCGCGCCTGCGATGTCGCGGCTCGCCGAATCGATGCGGCCCGCGAATTCGGCGCTCTGGATATCGACGCCGCTGTCGATGACGGCGATCTTCACGCCTGCGCCGGTCGCGCCGTCTTCGTATGCCGCGATCGCGCCCGCCGATGCGGTGGCATTGGAGCGGCTGTATTCGGGCGTATCATAGACCGGGCTCGGCGTCGGTGTGGGCGTCGGCGTCGGCGTTGGAGGCGGCGTCACCGTGCCGGGTGACACCGGGCCCGAACCACCACCGCCGCCGCCGCATGCCGCGAGCAGTACGGCGAGGCATAGAGTCGAAACAGCGGTAAATCCGCGATACTGCGTCCTGACGCGTCGGCGCATATCCGCCAGCACCCCTGTTGTTCCTGTCGCACCCCTGATGGCAGAATCGTCGCGCAAAGGCATTACCAAATGCTTGCGAAATCCGCCGCTCGTCGCCATGACCCCGGCATGGACGCCTTCGGCCACATCGAGACGTGGATCTTCGATCTCGACAACACGCTCTATCCGCCGCGCGCGAACCTGTTCGCGCAGATCGACGAGCGCATGGGCGCATACATCATGCGACTGATCGGCTGCGACGCGGTGGAAGCGCGGCGGGTGCAGAAGCGGTTCTTCCACGATCACGGCACGACGCTGCGCGGCCTGATGGACGGGCACGGCGTGGCGCCAGCGGACTTCCTGAGCTTCGTGCACGATATCGACATGGGCGTGCTGGAGGCGGACGGCCGTATGGCGGCGGCGTTCGACAAGCTGCCGGGCCGCAAGCTCGTGTTCACCAACGCCGACACGGTCTATGCGGAGAAGGTGCTCGACCGGCTCGGCCTCGGCAGCGTGTTCGAGGCGGTGTATGACATTCATGCCATGGATTATCGCCCGAAGCCCGATCCGAACGCCTATCACGGCTTCTGCGCGGCGCACGGCATCCGGCCCGAACGCGCCTTGTTCGTGGAGGACATGGCGCGCAACCTCGTGCCCGCGAAGGCGATGGGCATGACCACGGTGTGGGCCGACAACGGCGCCGAAAGCGGCAGCTATCAGGCCGACCACGACAGCATCGACCACCGGATCGCCGACGTCGGCGACTGGCTTCATTTCATTACGACAGGGGTAGAAGCATGACCGATCTCGCCGCCATCATCGATCAGGCCTGGGAAGAACGGGAAGGGCTCGGCCTTTCCACCACCGGCGCGGTGCGCGAGGCGGTGGAGGCCGCGATCGAAGGGCTGGACGCGGGCACGTATCGCGTTGCCGAGAAGGCGGATGGCGCGTGGCGCGTCAACCAGTGGCTGAAAAAGGCGGTGCTGCTGTCGTTCCGCCTCAATGACAATGCCATTGTCGAAGGCGGCGCGGGCGGGGCGCCGGCGTTTGACAAGGTGCCTTCGAAGTTCGCCGGATGGGGCGAGAACCGGTTTCGCGCGGCGGGCTTCCGCGTGGTGCCCGGCGCTGTCGCGCGACGCGGCGCCTATATCGCCAAGGGCGCGGTGCTGATGCCGAGCTTCGTCAACATCGGCGCTTATGTGGGCGAGGGCACGATGGTCGATACGTGGGCGACGGTTGGCAGCTGCGCGCAGATCGGCAAGGGCGTGCACATTTCGGGCGGCGTCGGCATCGGCGGCGTGCTGGAGCCGCTGCAGGCCGGGCCGGTGATCATCGAGGACAATTGCTTCATCGGCGCGCGCAGCGAAGTCGCCGAGGGCGTGGTGGTGGAAGAGGGCGCGGTGCTCTCAATGGGCGTCTATCTCGGCGCCTCCACCAAGATCGTTGACCGCGCGACGGGCGAAGTGATGCGCGGGCGGGTGCCCGCATATTCGGTGGTCGTGCCGGGCACGCTGCCGGGCACGGACGGCGGGCCGGGGCTTTACTGCGCGGTGATCGTGAAGCGCGTGGACGCGCAGACGCGCAGCAAGACGGGGATCAACGAGCTGCTGCGGGATTGAGGCAGGGGGTTGTGCGTCCCTACGCAGCCGCGCTCTGGATCGCGGCGGCGCGGCGGCGTTCGACCGAGGAGCCGATGCCCATGCCTTCGCGGTATTTCGCGACGGTGCGGCGGGCGATGTCGAAACCGGCTTCGTTGAGTAGCTCGACGAGCTTGTCGTCGGAGAGGATCTTGCCGCCGCGTTCGCCGTCGATGAGTTCGCGGATCTTGGTTTTCACCGATTCGGCGGAAACGGCGTCGCCGCCGTCCGACGCCTGAATCGCCGAGGTGAAGAAGTATTTCAGCTCGAAGAGGCCGCGCTCGCACGAGAGGTACTTGTTCGAGGTGACGCGGCTGACGGTCGATTCGTGCATCCCGATGGCGTCGGCGATCGCGCGGAGGTTCAAGGGTTTCAGGTGCTGGACGCCGTGGAGGAAGAACGCCTCCTGCTGGCGGACGAGTTCGGTCGCCACCTTGATGATGGTGCGCTGGCGCTGATCGAGCGCCTTGATGAGCCAGTTCGCGGATTGCAGACAGTCCGACAGGAAGCTCTTCGCGGCCTTGCCGCCCGTGCCCGAAAGCTCGGCATAATAGCTGCGGTTGACGAGGAGGCGGGGGAGCGTCGCGGCGTTGATCTCGACTGCCCAGCCGCCCGATACGGTGCGCGCGACGAAGATGTCCGGCATGATCGGCTGCGGCGGCTCGCCGCCGTAAGCGAGGCCGGGCTTCGGATTGTAGGCCCGGAGTTCGCAGATCATGTCCGAGAGGTCTTCGGCATCGACGCCGCAGATGCGGCGCAGCGTCGCCATCTCACCGCGCGCGAGAAGGTCGAGATTGGACAGCAGCATCGCCATCGCGGGATCGTAGCGGTCCGCCTCCATCGCCTGCAGCGCGAGGCACTCGCCGAGCGAACGCGCGCCGACGCCGGTCGGCTCGAAGGTCTGGATGATCTTCAGCACCGCTTCGACATCGGCGGTGGGCACCTGAAGGCGTGCGCCGATTTCATTGAGGTCACCGGTGAAATAGCCGCTCTCGTCGATGAGATCGATGATGTGGCGGGCGATGATCTGCTGCACATCGTCCATCCCCGCGAGCTGGGAGAGGAGCGTGTCGTGGAGCGAGAGTTCGGCCGCGAGCGTGGCGTCGAAGCCTTCGCTGTCCTCGCCGCCGCCCGCGCCCGCGACCGTGGGACCGGCGACGCTGAGGCTCCCGTCGAGGCCGCCGGTGCCGGGGGCGGGCATGTCGCTCGCGCAGTCGTGGTGGAAGGTTTCGGCGGCGTGATCGACGTCGAGCGGCGCATCGGCATCGCCCGCGCCTGCCGCGATGAGTTGGTCCGAGCCCACCGGATCAGGCACCGACCAGTCGTCGGAAGCAATTTCGGGCGCATCGGAGGGTTCGGCGGGAGCCTCGCCGGCCGCTTCGAGCAGCGGGTTCCGTTCGAGTTCGCCGTTGATGTAGCTTTCGAGCTCGAGGTTCGACAGCGCCAGCAGCTTGATCGCCTGCTGCAGCTGGGGAGTCATCACCAGCTGCTGCGAATGCCTCAGATCAAGACGCGGACCGATCGCCATACGCTAAAGGCTGAAGCTTTCGCCGAGGTAGACCTTGCGCACCGTCTCGTCGGCGACAAGCGCCTCGGGCGTGCCTTCGAAGAGCACGCGGCCGTCGTAGATGATGCAGGCGCGGTCCACGATCTCCAGCGTTTCGCGAACATTGTGGTCCGTGATGAGGACGCCGATGTTGCGGTCCTTCAGGTGGCCGACAAGATTGCGGATGTCGGCGATCGAGATGGGGTCGATGCCCGCGAACGGCTCGTCGAGGAGCATGATCGAGGGATTCGCGGCGAGAGCGCGGGCGATTTCGCAGCGGCGGCGCTCACCGCCCGACAGCGACATGGCCGGCGCCTTGCGGAGGCGCGCGATCGAGAATTCGCCGAGCAGCTGATCGAGCCGTGCCTCGCGCGCGGCCGGGTCCGGCTCCGCGACTTCGAGCACCGCGCGGATATTGTCTTCCACGGTCATGCCGCGGAAAATCGATGTTTCCTGCGGTAGATAGCCGACGCCGAGCGCGGCGCGGCGGTACATGGGGAGGCCGGTGATGTCGATGCCGTCGAGGAGGATGCGCCCCGAATCGGGCATCACGAGACCCATGATCGAATAGAAGCAGGTGGTCTTGCCCGCGCCGTTCGGTCCCAGGAGCCCGACGACCTCGCCACGGCGCACGCCGAGCGACACATCGCGCAGCACGACGCGCTTGTCGTAGCGCTTGCCGATGGACACGACGGCGAGACCGCGTTCGGTATCGACCGCGGGAGTTTCGTCCTCCATCGTCATGACTTCGCTCATGGCGGGTTTTCTACCTCACGAATACTTAACGACAAATGCAGGAACCGGCCGCCCGGTGACCACTTGGCGCAATTTGTGCATGGTCGCTTTCGGCAATGCAAGCCGAACGGAACCAGACAGCATAAAAAGGGTCGCGTGTGCGGTTACTGCGAACCGCGCGGGGGCACCACGAAGCGGCCGGTGACGCGTGGGCCGCCATCCGTCGCGCTTGCCGAGCCGTCGAGCGTGGAGCGGCCGTTTTCAAGGTCGATGACCAGCCGCTCGCCGCGCAGCACGCTATCGCCGCGATTGAGCACGACGCCGCCGACGAAGGTGATCTGGCGGGTTTCGACGTCGTAGATGCCGAGGCGCGCGCTGACGCGCTCGCTCGGGCTCACGAGCTGGACGCTGCCTTCGGCATCCAGCCGGGTGATCGCAAGGTTTCCGCCCGCAGCGCTTTCGTAGAACACGCGCATCGTCGCGGCGCTCAGCGTCATGTTGCCTTGCACGACGCGCACCGCGCCCGAAAAGATCGCCTGCGAATCACGATCGCGCACCTCGATGCGCGCGGCATCGATATCGATGGGCGCGCGCGTGTCGTGGCCCTTCAGTGCCGAGCTGCCGAAGCCGCTCTGCGCCGAGGCGGCAAGGGGAAGTGCGAGCGCGGCGGCTGCGGCGAGGAGGAAGGCGGAGCGGATCATCGCTGCGTAATCCGCATTTTCACGCCGCCTGACAAGGTGACAACGCGCGTTTCCATGTCGGCATCGAGACGGGAGGCCGAAAACGAGCCGAGCGGCATACGACCGCTGACGCGCCCGGCGCTTGTCACCTTGCGCGTCGGCAGGCTGACCGCGACGTCACCCGTTTGCAGCACGTATCCATCGGGGCGGTGGAAAACGACCGGTCCGAGGACATTCAGCTTTTCCGCTTCGAGATCGTAGCGGCCGCTCGGCGCGGTGACGGTGGCGACGCCTTCTTCCATATCGAGGCGCGCTTCGATGCGTTTCAGTTCGACGACCGGTTCATTCGAGGTGCGCTGCACGGCCTCGTCCGCAAGGATGCTGAACGGGCGGCCCTTGCTGTCTTCGCCGCGATACATGGGCGCTTCCATGCGCAGGCGTTCGCCCGCCTTTTCAACCGCGTCGCGCGACAGGATGAAGCTGAATTCCTGCTGCGCGGTGAGCGGCCAGATGAGGCAGGCGAGCAGGATCACCGCCGCTGTCGCGGGCAGCAGGCGCTTCAGGATGACGACCTGCCGATCCCACGCGCTGCCCGGCATCGCCCACCGGCGGCGATCGCTTGCGAGTTCGTCGGCGGCCTGTGTCATCTTCCGCCGCTCAGCTTTCGTGGCTGAAGATGTCCTTGTCGGCCCAGCCGGCAAGGTCGAGCGCGGCGCGCGTCGGCAGGAAATCGAAGCAGGCCTGCGCAAGCGCTGTGCGCCCTTCGCGCTCCAGCCGTTCCTCGAGGATCGCCTTGATACGGTGCAGATAGCGCACGTCGGACGCGGCGTATTCGATCTGCGCTTCGCTGAGCGTATCGGCGCCCCAGTCCGACGATTGCTGCTGCTTGGAGATGTCCTGCCCGATCACCTCGCGCGCGAGATCCTTGAGGCCGTGGCGGTCGGTGTAGGTGCGGATGAGCTTCGACGCGATCTTCGTGCACCACACGGGCGTCATCACGATGCCGAGATACTGCTGGATGAGCGCGACGTCGAAGCGCGCGAAATGCAGGATCTTGAGCCGCGACGGATCGGTGAGCACCGCTTTCAGGTTCGGCGCGTCGTACTCGCCGAGCGGGAATTGCACGAGGTGCTCGTCGCCCCCGCCGTCCGAAAGCTGCACGACGCAGAGCCGGTCGCGCAGCTGATTAAGGCCCATCGCCTCGCAGTCGACGGCGATGGCGCCGGGTGCGAGGACGTCTGCGGGCAGGTCGCCCCTGTGAAGATATGCGGTCAATCGTTTTTCCCTTGGCGGCGCTGCTTCGCGCGGCGCGACAGCATGTTCAAAATCTCGACGAGGACCGAGAAGGCCATCGCCGCGTAAATATAGCCCTTGGGCACGTGCGCGCCGAAACCTTCGGCAATGAGCGTGGTGCCGATCATCAGCAGGAAGCCGAGCGCGAGCATGACGACGGTGGGGTTCTTGTCGATGAAGTTGGCGAGCGGCGTTGCGGCGAGCAGCATACAAAGGACCGCGACGATGACCGCGACGACCATGATCGGCACGTGATCGGTCATGCCGACGGCCGTGATGATCGAATCGATCGAGAACACGAGATCAAGCAGGATGATCTGCGTGATCGCCGAGCCGAACGTCATCACAGCCTTGCTCGTATCGAAGACGTCGTCGCTGGGTGCGGGATCAACGCTGTGGTGAATTTCCTTGGTGGCCTTCCATACGAGGAAGAGGCCGCCCGCGATGAGAATGATGTCGCGCCACGAGAAGCCCTGCCCGAACAGCTCGATCACCGGTTGCACCAGCGTGACGATGAAGGCGACGGTCGCCAGCAGGCCGAGGCGCATCAGGAGCGCAAGGCCGATGCCGATGCGGCGGGCCTTCTCTCGCGACGCTTCGGGGAGCTTGTTGGTGAGGATCGAGATGAAGATCAGGTTGTCGATGCCGAGCACGACTTCCATCGCGATCAGCGTGACCAGTGCCGCCCATGTGGCCGGCTGCAGGAACAGTTCGATAAGGGCTTCCATCATCCGCCTGTCTTAGCTTGGATTGAATTGCGCACAAGAATGCGAACGGCTTGCCGCTACAGCGATTGCGTCGGCTTCTGCTTCTTGTCCGCAGGTACAGTGAGTGGCAGATCGGTATCTTCCAGAAGCACGGAGGCTTCGAGCTGCTGCAGCGCGCCGTAGCTGTTCGCGTAGGCTTCCGCCGAGATGCGCCACTGGCGGGCGAGCTGCTGCGTGCGCGCCGGAAGCCGCTGCATCGCAAGGAGCGCGCCCGCGACATCGCCTTGCGAAAGCCGCGTCGCCATATCCGCAAGCCGCGCTTCGTTGGCGGTGCGGGCCGCGGCGGCTCCCTTCTCGCGGACCTGCACGAGACTGGCGAGGCCGGACTTGAACTGCTCCCAAAGCGTATCCGCCTTTTCGGGCGCGGCGCTTTCGGCGAGCTGCGGGCGAATCTGTGCGAACCGCTGGCGCAGCACGGCGAGCGTTGGCGCGCTCGGAGACGCGGTGAGCAAGCGTTCGACGGCGTCGGCATCGGCGGCGGCGAAATGACGGCGCAGCGCCGGGGCGAGCACTGCGAGGCTCTGGCCCTGTTCCGCGGCACGCCGCGCTGCCGTGACCAGCAGCACGCCGCGCGCCTTTTCGGCGCTTTCGGCAGCCGCTTCTATCGAGCGCGCGGCGCTGCCGCCGACCTGCTCGATCTTGACGTTGAGGCCTGCAAGCTCGGCGGAGACGTTGTCGAGCCGTGTCGATGCCTGCGCCTGGCCGCGATCGAGCGCCTCGATGCGCGCTTCCAGCCGGGCGAGACGCTCCGAGCTGGGGCCGGTGCCAAGCGCGAGCGGCACCGGATCGTTCAGCGCGGGAGGTGTATCCGCTGCATCGCCGAGCGGCACGGGCGTTGCCGGGCGGGTTTCAAGGGCGGCGACGCGCGCTTCGAGCGCGGTGATCGCGCCGGCCTCGTGCTCCACGCGCGCCGCGAGCGATTCGACATCGGGGCGCTGCAATGCGCCGGGTAGACGCGTGCGCACGTTCGTTTCGAACCACGGGCTCAGCAGCAACCCAGCGGCGAACAGCACAAGCCCCGCCACGAGCACCCAGGGAACGGCGCTTCGCGGGCGCGGCGCTTCGCGGGTTTCGTCGTCGATCATCCGGTCCTCGTCAGCGGTGCCTCACCAGCCTGCTTCTCGCACAACAGCCCGGCCGCCGCAAACAGCGCGTCCTCATCGGGAGACGCTGCGACCGCACGCGCGGCCCAGCCCTCGCCCGCGGCCGTGGCGGCGTTCCGGCTGATCGCGGATAGACGCATGGCCTTGCGGTGCGCGCCGAGCGCCGCACCGACGGCTTCTCCGCCGCGCGGCGAGTAGACGAGCGCAACGTCTGCGCTCTGCGCCGTGGCGCGTTCCTCGTCGGTCCAGCCGTGGAAACTGGCACCATAGACGACGCGCCGATCAAGCTGCAGGCCCGCAGGCGGCGCGTAGCTTGCGATTTCAACGCCGCTGAGGTGGAGCACGCTTCGGATGCCCGCCGCTGCGATGGCCGCGAGCAGTTCGCCGCCATCGCGCACATCGGGCGCGCGAACGTCGGTGAAACCGGCGCTGCGCGCGGCGGCAGCGGTGCGGGCGCCGACGCAGAAACACGGCAGGCCCAGAAATGGCGCCATCGCCGGGCCGCCTTCGCGCGCCGCGGCAGCGCTCGTCAGCATGATCGCCTCTGTTGTGGTCGGCGGCGCCCATTCCTTGGCTGCCACGACGAACAGGGGAACGACGAGCGGCTCATGACCGAGCGCGCGGAGACGATCAGCAGTTTCCGCAGCGCCGGGCTGCGGACGGGTAATCAAAACACGAGTCATGCGACAAAGAGACTCCGAAGGGCGGGTGACGCCCGATTTATTATGGTTTTGGCGAGGGTTTCGGCGGCGGATGCCGCGTCGGTTTCGGTAAAGCGCGTTTCTCCTGCAATGCGTTCCTGGCCGTCCGGGCCGAGGATTTCCGCGCGAAGGCGAAAACCTGCGCCGTCTCGCTCCGCGAGCGCGGCAACCGGGCTGTGGCAACTGCCGCCGAGCGCCGCGGCAAAGGCGCGTTCGGCAATGAGCGAGGTCATCGCGTCGGCATCACTGATCGCGGCGAGGAGACCGCGCACATCGGCGTCGTTTGCGCGTGCCTCGATCGCGATGATGGCCTGCCCCGGCGCCGGGAGCATGTCTTCAACAGGGATGGGTGTGCCGACATCGTGCATCCCGAGCCGGCCGAGACCGGCGCTTGCGAGCAGCGTCGCGTCGGCCTCTCCTGCTTCGATGCGGGCGAGGCGCGTCGCGACATTGCCGCGGAACGGCACGAGGCCGAGGCCGGGCACGCGTGCGAGGAGCTGCGCGGCGCGGCGCGGCGAGGTGGTGCCGACGCGCATCCCGGACGTGAGCGCGTCGAGGCCGGAGACGCCGATGATCCGCTCGCGCACGTCGGCGCGGGGCAGCGCGGCGGCGAGCGCGATCGCATCGGGGCGGATGCTCTCCATGTCCTTCGCGGAGTGGACGGCGAAATCAATGTCTCCGTCGAGGAGCGCACGGTCCAGCTCCTTCGTCCACAGCGCCTTGCCGCCGATCTCGGCGAGGGGGCGGTCCTGCACCTTGTCGCCGGTGGTCTTGATCGGGACGATCTCGACACGGTCGTTGCTCCAGCCGTGCGCGGCGACGAGTGCGGCAGCGGCGGTGCGCGCCTGGACGAGCGCGAGCGGCGATCCGCGCGTTCCGAGTTTCAGAGGCTCAGCCTTGTGCATGGGGGGCGGCGTATCTAGTTACGACCGCGGAGACAATATGATCGTTCTGGGTCTTGAATCGAGTTGCGACGAAACGGCGGCGGCGCTCGTCGACGGAAACCGCACCATTCTTGCCCAGCGCATCGCGGGGCAGGAGGAGGCGCACCGGCCCTATGGCGGCGTCGTCCCCGAGATCGCGGCGCGCGCGCATGTCGACCGGCTGACACCCCTCGTCGAGGCGGTGATGGCCGAGGCGGGGCTCGGTTTCGGCGATCTTGATGCCGTCGCGGCGACGGCGGGGCCGGGGCTGATCGGCGGGGTGATGGTCGGGCTTGTGACCGGCAAGGCGCTGGCGCTGGCGAGCGGCAAGCCGCTCGTCGCGGTCAACCATCTGGAAGGCCATGCGCTTTCGGCGCGGCTAGCGGACCCGACGCTGGAGTTTCCTTACTTGCTGCTGCTGACCTCCGGCGGGCACTGCCAGCTGCTCGGCGTGGAGGGTGTCGGGCGCTACCGGCGGCTCGCGACGACGATCGACGACGCAGCGGGCGAGGCGTTCGACAAGGTGGCGAAGATCCTGGGCCTTGGCTTTCCAGGCGGCCCTGCGGTGGAGCGCGCGGCGCGGGACGGCAACCCGAAAGCGGTGCCGCTGCCGCGTCCGCTCGTGGGGAGCGGGGATTCCAATTTCTCGTTCGCGGGGCTGAAAAGCGCGGTGCTGCGCGCAGCCGGCGGATCGGTGCCCGATCTTGCGGCGAGCTTTCAGCAGGCGGTCGTCGACTGCCTCGTCGACCGAACGCGGATCGCGATGGATCGCATGCCCGAGGCGACGCGGCTCGTGGTGGCGGGCGGGGTCGCGGCGAATGGTGCGATCCGGGCGGCGCTGCAGAGGCTCGCCGACGACAGTGGCATCGGTTTCACCGCGCCGCCGCTCGCGCTCTGCACGGACAATGCGGCGATGATCGCGTGGGCAGGGATCGAACGGCTGCGCGCTGGATACACGGACACGCTCGACGTGCCGGCGCGCGCGCGCTGGCCGCTCGACCCGGCTGCGGAGCCGGTGCGCGGGGCAGGAGTGAAGGCATGAAGGTTGGCGTGATCGGCGGCGGCGCGTGGGGCACGGCGCTAGCGGAAGTCGCAGCGGCGGGCGGCGATGTCGTGCTGTGGGCGCGCGAACCCGAGGTGGTCGAGGATATCAACAGCGCGCGCGAGAACCGGCTGTTCCTGCCAGGCGTGCGGCTTTCCGAAACGATCACCGCAACGGGTGATCTTGATGCGCTCGGCGATTGCGGCGTGCTGCTCGTCGTGGCGCCCGCCCAGCATGTGCGGAGCGTGCTTGGCGGCGTGCCCAGCCGCGACACGCCGATCGTGCTTTGCGCGAAGGGCATCGAGGCGGCGACGCGCAAGCTTGTCGGCGAGGTAGCGGCGGAGGTGCTGCCGGAGGCGCCGCTCGCCGTGCTTTCGGGTCCCACATTTGCGCGCGAAGTGGCGATGGGGCTGCCGACGGCGATCACCTTCGCGTGCGCCGACCGCGTGCTCGCCGAGCGGCTGATCGCGCGCATCGCGGCGCCGCGCTTCCGCCCCTACTGGACGGATGACGTAATCGGTGCGGAGGTGGGCGGGGCGATCAAGAATGTGCTCGCGATCGCGTGCGGCGTCGTCGTCGGGCGGAGGCTTGGCGAGAATGCGCGCGCCGCGCTCATCAGCCGGGGCTTCGCCGAAATGCTGCGCTTCGGCATCGCCAAGGGCGCGCGATCCGAAACGATGCGCGGGCTTTCCGGGCTCGGCGACCTGGTGCTCACCTGCTCCTCGACACAGTCGCGCAACTTCTCGCTCGGCCACGGACTCGGCGAGGGCAAAACGGCGTCGGAACTGCTCAGCGACCGGCTGACGGTTGCCGAAGGGGCGTTCACGGCGCCGGTGCTGCAGGCGGCGGCGGACGAACTTGGTGTCGACATGCCGATCACGCGCGCGGTCTGCAGCCTGCTCGATGGCAGCGCATCGGTGGACATGGTGATTGCCGAACTGCTCTCCCGTCCGCTGCGCAGCGAGGACATTTGAGTCGCTGCCTGTCGGCAAATTTTACATATGAATAACAAGATTTCTGCGACGTAATATTAACCATATGTTTTCGCACGCCTTTGCCAGGGTGGCGCGGCTCTTGCTTGGGGTGCCCCCATCTGCGTGTCGCCACGCGGCACGCCGTGCGTACCCCTGCTGGGAGGGGTTTGCGTCTCTGGTATCAGGGTGGGAAAATGCAAAAATCCATACTCGTCGGAGCCTCTGCAATTGCGCTGGGGCTGGTTGCTTCGTCGTCGGCGCTCGCCGGCGGAATCACCAAGGTTTCGATGGCCGACAACAAGGCGCTGTTGCAGCCGAAGCTGGTGGTTTCGAGCGCAGGCCAAGTCAACGATCCGCAGTTCAAAGTGGGGGCAAGCGCGTATTCAGGCGTCGGCGGACTCATCATGAACACCGACTCGCTCGATGCGGCCGGGTTCATTACCGTGTGTACCGGCACCTTCATCGCCGCGGATGTCGTCGTCACGGCGGCGCACTGCGTTGACGATTCCGATCTCAACCGCATCCGTTTCCGCACCGGCGCAGGCAATGGCCTTGCCGGTACGACCTTCGATGCCGAATACGAAGCCTTCAGCTACTGGGTGCATCCGGGCTTCGATTTTCCGAGCAACGACATCGCTTTCATCAAGCTGAAGAAATCGGCGTCGAACGGCGAAGAGATCTACGGCGTCTACACGGAGAACGATGAACTCGGTCAGATCCACACCAAGGTGGGCTTCGGCTCGACGGGCGAAGGCACGGCGGGCACGCGCGGCATCACGCCCGCGACCGACGATTTCGACAAGCGCGCCGGCAACAACATCTACGAAGGCCTCGGCAGCGACATCTTCTCCGATGTGGGCGACGGCGTTCTGTTGTTCGACTTCGATAGCGGGCTCGACGAGAACGACGTGTTCGGCACGGTCGATCGCGCGTTTTGCGGCGGCCTCGAGCTCTGCTTTGCGCATGATACGGGCGTTGTCATCGACGGCGTGCGCACCGAGGTGAACAGCTCTCCGGGCGACTCGGGCGGACCGACGTTCATTGCGGGGCTTCTTGCGGGTATCACCTCGTTCGGCATCACCGGCGGCGTGTTCGACGGCGGGTGCGGCCCGGGCTTCATCGATCCCGATTCGAATGCGCCCGGCGTCGACGTGGGCGTCACGCCCGTATCGAGCGCCTGCACGAACTCCAGCTTCGGCGAACTGTCGGGCGATACGCGCGTCTCTTACTATCTCGACGAGATCAACGCGATGCTGCGCGGCGACCTGCGCATGATCTGGCTGCCCGAGCCGGGAATGCTCGGCCTGTTCGGCCTGGGTGTCGTCGGTGCGCTCGCCGCGCGCCGCCGCCGCAAGACCGCATAACGTCCCCCCCCCAACGCCGCAGCCACCCCCGGCTGCGGCGTTTCTAAACAGGCATCGCCGTCAGAAATCGACGGCGATGCCTTTTCTTTCCCAGTCGCCGTAGCGCACGGGATCGGGGCCGGCGGGGCCGCCCTCTTCCTTTTCCTTCGGCGGCGCTTTCGGTTTCGCCGTTTTCGCGGGCTTCTGCTCTTCCATCGCCCTCTCCCACATATTCATAGCTGTGCGCCCGGCGGCGGGCACGGCACGATGCGTGCCACATAGGGGGAGGCGGAAGACATGAAAAGCCTGGAAGGCCGTGCGATCGCGGTGACCGGTGCGGGTAGCGGCATCGGCCGCGCGCTGGCGCTCGCGCTCGCGAAGCGCGGCGCTAAGCTGGCGCTTTGCGACAAGGATGCGGCCGGTCTTGCTGAAACCACTCGAATGCTCGGCAACTATCCCAATACCGCCGCGGCTTTCGACGTGACCGACGAGGTCGCGCTGAAAGGCTGGATCGATGCGGCGGCTGCCGAATACGGCGGGCTCGACGGTATTATCAACAACGCGGGGCTTTCGGTGGTGGCGCCGTTCACCGACACGCCGAAGGCGGATTTCGACCGGGTGATGGCGGTGAATTTCGATGCGGTGGTGAACGGCTGCCGCCATGCCATTCCCCACCTGCGCAAATCGTCCGATGCGTGGCTGGTGAACATCTCTTCGGTGTTCGGCATGATGGGCTATCCCACCCAGTCCGCCTACAACGCTTCCAAATACGCGGTGCGCGGGCTTACCGAGGCGCTGTATCTGGAACTTGGGCAAACCGACCCGCAAATCAATGTGATCCGCGTGCACCCAGGCGGGATCAAGACCAACGTCGCCCGCAACGCCAAGTTCATCAAGGGCATGGACGGGCGCACCAACGCGCTCGATTCGGGCGACGAATTTGAAAAGTCGGCGCGCACGACGCCCGCTGACGCGGCCGAGACGATCATCCGCGGCATGGAACGCGGACAGCACCGTGTTCTGATCGGCGGCGACGCGCGTTTCATCGACCTGATGACGCGGCTGTTCCCGGTCAGCTATTTCAAGCGCATCGGAAGTTTCCTCGGCAGCGGAAAGTCTTGAAGCGGGGCGGCCGCATCCCGATAATGTGACGCGAGGACTGAAGGAGCCTCGCGTACCATGGGTCAGATGAAGACGGTGATGCTGCTGGCGGCGCTGACGGCGCTGTTCATGGGGCTGGGCTACATGCTCGGCGGCAGCGGCGGCGCATTGATCGCGCTCCTGATTTCAGGCGGCATGAACCTGTCCGCGATCTGGAACGCGGACAAGATGGTGCTGCGGATGCACAACGCGCGCGAGGTGGACGAGCGGAGCGCGCCGGAGTTCGTCGGCTTGGTGAAAAACCTTGCGCTGCGTGCGGGCCTGCCGATGCCGAAGGTGTTCATCATCGATACCGATGCGCCGAACGCGTTCGCGACGGGCCGCAACCCGGAGAATGCTGCCGTTGCGGCAACCACTGGCCTGCTGCGCATCCTCGACCGCGACGAGATCGAGGCGGTGATGGCGCACGAACTCGGCCACGTGAAGAACCGCGACACGCTGCTGATGACGGTGACGGCGACGCTGGCGGGCGCAATCTCGATGCTCGGCAATTTCGCGTTGTTCGCGGGCGGCAACAACCGCAACCCGCTGGCGATCATCGCGGCGGTGATCGTCGCGCCGCTGGCCGCCATGCTCGTGCAGATGGCGATCAGCCGCACGCGCGAATATGGCGCGGACCGGGCGGGCGCCGAAATCAGCGGCAAGCCGATGAAGCTTGCGTCGGCGCTGCAGAAGCTCGCGGCGGGCGCGGCGCGCATCCCCAATCCCTATGCGCAGAAAAACCCGGCCGCAGCGCAGCTCTATATCGTCGAGCCGTTGATGGGCGGCGGCATGGACAATCTGTTCTCGACGCACCCGAACCCTGAAAACCGGGTCGCGGCGCTCAGCCGCATCGCGCAGGAAATGGGGCAGGGCACGCGGCCGCAAAGCATCAACGAAGCCGCCGCGCGCGGCCGTGTGAGCGCGCTCGATCCGCTCAAGCGTCGTCGCTGAGCGTGGAGCAGATTTCCGGTGTACCCGCGCGCGCCGCGGCGCTCGCGCTCCTGCAGGCCGTGCTGTGGCGGGGCGAGCCGCTTGACCGCAGCATCGATCGCGCGTTCCGCAAACTGGATGCGCCCGCCGATCGCGGCCTTGCGCGCGCCATCGTTTCGGGCGTGCTGCGCCATCTTCCCGATCTCGATTCGCTGATCGACGGCGCGACGAAGAAGCCGCTGCCCGATGATGCACGCGCGCGCATGGTGCTGCGCATGGCGCTCGTTCAGACGATCCTCCTTGAAACGCCGCCGCACGCGGTGATCGCGACGGCGCTGCCGCTGCTCGAAGGCGGGCCGCGCAGGCTTGCGCACGGCGTGCTTTCTACGCTGCTGAAGCAGGGCGCCGCGCTGCCGTCTCCGCCGAGCCTTCCCGATATGTGGACGGTGCGCTGGGGGGCGTCGTGGGGCGAGGACGTGGTCGCGGCGGCCGCCGTGGGACTCGGCGCGGAGCCGCCGCTCGACCTGACGCTGCGCGATGCGGCCGAGACCGCGGCGTGGGTGGAGCGGCTGGGCGGCACATCGCTGATGCCTGGCCATGTCCGGCTGGCGCGGCATGGGCGCATCGAAGAGCTGCCCGGATTCGAAGAGGGCGCGTGGTGGGTGCAGGATCTGGCGGCGTCGCTGCCGGCGCGGCTGCTGGATGCGAATGCGGGAGAGGCGGTCGCCGACCTTTGCGCCGCGCCCGGCGGCAAGACGCTGCAACTGGCGAGCGCGGGGGCGAAGGTGATCGCGCTCGACATTTCGGAAAATCGCATTGTGCGGGTGCGCGAAAATCTTGAGCGGACGGGTTTGTCGGCGGACGTGGTCGCGGCGGACGCGCTGAAGTGGAAACCGCCTGCGCCGCTCGACGCGGTGCTGCTCGATGCGCCCTGTTCGGGCACCGGCATCTTCCGGCGGCACCCGGACGTTCTGCACCTGAAATCGGCGCGCCAGATCGGCGAACTCGTGCGGATGCAGGCGGCACTGATGGATCATGCGTTCGACACGCTGAAGCCCGGCGGGCGGATGCTCTACTGCGTCTGCTCGCTGGAACGCGATGAAGGCGAGTCGCAGGTTCAGGCGTTCCTGTCGCGAACGCCGTGGGCGCGCGTGGTTCCGGTGGCAGGGGGCGAACTCCCTGCTGGAATCGCGCCGAATTCCGAGGGTTTCGTGCGCACGCTGCCCGGCCAGCTTGCCGCAGACGGAGGCCTCGACGGGTTTTTCATGGCGCGCATCGCACGGGTTTGAGCCGCGAATTTGACCTCCCGGCACGGGATGTTAAAGCCGGTCACATGCAGCAATCCGTCCGTATCGCGCCCTCCATCCTCTCCGCTGATTTTGCCGACCTCGGCGCCGAAGTGCGGCGCATCGATGCGGCAGGCGCGGACTATATTCATGTCGACGTGATGGACGGGCATTTCGTGCCCAACATCACGATCGGGCCCGCTGTGGTGAAGGCGCTGCGGCCGCACACGGCGAAACCCTTCGACGTGCATCTGATGATCGCGCCGGTCGACCTTTACCTCGAAGCCTTTGCGGCGGCGGGCGCGGATATTCTTTCGGTGCATCCCGAATCGGGGCCGCACCTGCACCGCACCGTCCAGACGATCCGCGCGCTCGGCAAGAAGGCCGGCGTCGTGCTCAATCCGGCGACGCCGCTTTCGGTGCTCGATTACGTGATCGAGGATCTCGACCTCGTGCTGGTGATGAGCGTGAACCCGGGTTTCGGCGGGCAGTCGTTTATCGACAGCCAGCTTCGCAAGATCGAGGCGATCCGCAAGCTGATCGACGCCACCGGCAAGACGATCGACCTGGAGGTCGACGGCGGCATCGACATGGCGACCGCGCCGCGTGCGATTGCGGCGGGTGCGGACGTGCTTGTCGCGGGCACGGCGACGTTCCGGGGCGGGCCCGATGCCTACGGGGCAAATATCGCGCGCCTCAGGGGAGGCGGCCCGGCGTGAGCGATGCAGGCGGCAGGGATGATGGCCAGCGCCTGACGCGTGGACGCGGCGCCGCGCGGACGCTCGGCGCGCGGCTTTCCGAAAAGCTCGCCCGCATCGGCTATGCGACGCCGCTCCACAACCGCAAGCTGCGCGGGCGGCCGCCGCTGAAACTGCTCGCCGTGACGGCGGACCCGATCGTGGGCGATGTCGCGGCGGGGCGCGAGATCGCGGCGGGCAAGCTGAGCTTCGGCGGGCATACGGAAGCCATTCGCACGCTCAATTTCGCGACGACGCGCGCGCCGCTCGCGTGGCGCGAGTGGGTGCATGGCTTCGAATGGCTGCGTGATCTCGCGGCGGCAAGCGACCGCAAGAAGGGCGCGATCGTCGCCGAACTCGTCGTCGAGGCGTGGCTTGCGAGCTACCGCGAGTATGACGAGCTGGCGTGGCGCGCCGATCTTGCCGGGCGGCGGCTGATGTTCTGGCCGCTCTATGCGCCCTACATCCTTTCACGCAGTGAGCCCATCTATCGCAGCCTCGTGCTCAACCATCTCGCGCGTGCCGCGCGGCACGTGGACCGGGCGTGCGAGAAGATGCCGGAGGGGATGCCGCGCGTGGAGGCGGCCGCGGGCCTGCTCGCGGCGGGGCTGATCCTGCCCGAGGGGGCGGCGCGGACCGTGCGCGCCGAGAACGCGCTGCGGAAGGCGCTCGAAGACGTGCTGCTTCCGGGCGGCGGCGTTGCCAGTCGCCGGCCTTCGGATGCGCTGGCGCTCTTGGAGCGGCTGCTGACGCTCCGGGCCTTTTATGAAGCGCGCAAGACCGAAGTATCCGAAGTTGTCGCCGAGGCGATCGAGACGCTGGCCTCGGGTGCGAAGGGGCTCCTGCTTGGCGATGGGCGGCTTGCCGCGATTCATGGTGGTAACATCTGCGCCCCCGAACGGATCGCGAAGGCGCTCGCGCTCGTGGGCGGTAACGTGCGGCCGACGCGGAACGGTGCGGCGTCGGGTTTTCAGCGCATGGACGCGGGCAAGACCGTGATCGTCGTCGATGCCGGTCCGCCGCCCGCCAAGGATGCGGGTAGCGGCGCGCACGCAGGAACGCTCGCCTTCGAGATGTCGGATGGCGACGCGCGCATGATCATCAATTGCGGCGGCGGGGACGGCGCGGCGACGGCGCTGCCGGACGCGCTTGCCGGGCTGCTGCGCACGACGGCGGCGCATTCGACGCTGATCGTGAACGACACGAATTCAACGCGGCTACTTGGCGCCGGCGGGCTCGGCAAGGGCGTCGGCGAGGTTGTGGTCACGCGCCATGAAAGCGAGGAGGGCTGCTGGCTCGACGCGACGCACGACGGCTATGCGAAACGCTTCGGAGTTCTGCATCGCCGCCGCATCTTCCTTTCTGCCGACGGACGCGACGTCCGCGGCGAGGATGCGCTTGAACCCGTGCGGGTCACGCGGCTGCTCGGCCGCCGCAAGGCGCTGCCGTTCGACGTGCGCTTCCACCTCGCGCCGGGCGTCGAGGCGACACCGACCGCGGACGGCAAGGGCGCGCTCGTGAAGCTCGCGGCGGGGCGCGTGTGGCAGATGAAGGTGCGCGGCGGCCGCCTGACGGTTGACGAGAGCATCTTCGTCGACGAAAGCGGCAAACATCGCAGCGTGGCGCAAATCGTCGTCAGCGGCGAAACGGAAGACGGCGGCGCGACGATCAACTGGTCGTTCAAGCGCGCAAGCAAGTAACAGGCAGGACATGACGATGAGCGAGATGCCGGTGAAGGTCACCCGGGCACTGATTTCGGTTTCGGACAAGACGGGTGTGGTCGACCTCGCCAAGGCGCTCGCCGCGCGCGGCGTGGAGCTGCTCTCCACCGGCGGCACGGCGAAGGCGCTGCGCGACGCGGGGCTCGACGTGAAGGACGTGTCGGAACACACCGGCTTCCCCGAGATGATGGACGGGCGCGTGAAGACGCTGCACCCGAAGGTGCACGGCGGGTTGCTGGCGCTGCGCGACCATCCCGAGCACGCCGCCGCGATGCGCGACCACGACATTACGCCGATCGATGTGGTGGTGGTGAACCTCTACCCGTTCGAGGCGACGGTGGCGAAGGGCGCGGACCGAGAGGAGATCATCGAGAATATCGATATCGGCGGGCCTTCGATGGTGCGCTCGGCGGCGAAGAACCACGGCTTCGTCGCGATCCTCACCGACCCCGCCGATTACGGCGAGTTCATCGCGGCGCTCGACGCCAATGACGGGGCAACTGATCTTGCGCTTCGCAAGCGTCTCGCCGCCAAGGCGTTCGCGGCGACGGCGGCCTACGACAGTGCGATTTCCTCCTGGTTCGCATTCGGCGATCAGGGCGTTCTGTTCCCCGACACGTTGACGGTCGCGATGACGCGCGGCGGCGAGCTGCGCTACGGCGAGAACCCGCACCAGAAGGCGGCGTTCTATGCGCCGCGCGGGCCGCACACGAAGGGCATCGGACAGGCCCGGCAGGTGCAGGGCAAGGAACTCAGCTACAACAACCTGAACGACGCCGACGGCGCGCTCGAACTCATCGCCGAGTTCAAGGACGCGGGTCCGGCGGTCGCGATCATCAAGCACGCGAATCCCTGCGGCGTGGCGACGGGCGCGAGCCTTGCCGAGGCCTACGGCGCGGCGCTTGCGTGCGATCCGGTCTCGGCGTTCGGCGGCATCATCGCGGTGAACCGACCGCTGGATGCGGCGGCGGCGGAGGCGATCACGGGTATCTTCACCGAGGTTGTCGTGGCGCCCGACGCCGATGAGGCTGCGCTTGCGATCTTCGCGAAGAAGAAGAACCTGCGTCTGCTGCTCACCGCGCTGCCGGACCCGGCGCGCGGCGGTCTTGCGCTGAAGACCATCGCAGGCGGCTATCTGCTGCAATCGCGCGACAATGGCGCGATCACCGAGGCGGATCTGAAGATCGTCACCGCGCGGCAGCCGACTGCGCAGGAGCTTGCCGACATGCTGTTCGCATGGCGCGTCGCGAAGCATGTGAAGTCGAACGCCATCGTTTACGCCAAGGACGGCGCGACCGCGGGTATCGGCGCGGGGCAGATGAGCCGGCTCGATTCGGCGCGCATCGCCGCCTGGAAGGCGCGCGACGCTGCCGAGACGGCGGGATGGTCGCAGCCCAAGACGATGGGTTCGGCCGTGGCCTCCGATGCGTTCTTCCCGTTCGCGGACGGGCTCCTCGCAGCGGCGGACGCGGGCGCGACGGCGGTGATCCAGCCGGGCGGATCGATCCGCGACGACGAGGTGATCGCGGCGGCGAACGAAAAGGGCCTCGCGATGGCGTTTACCGGGATGCGCCACTTCCGGCATTAGGACGAATCGTTCCGCTTTCGCTTTGAAAGGCGTAGGCTCCGCGCTTCCAACAGGGCGAGGGAGGAAGCCATGCGTGTTCTCTGTCTTGGCGTATGTGCGTTGGCGTTTTCGGCATCCACGGCGCTGGCGGCGGATATGAAGCTTTCGCCCGCCGATACGGCGGCGGCGTTCAAGGCTGCGGGGTTTGCCAAGAAGGGGAATCGCTGGGAAGGCTGCGGCGATCCCGGCACGGCGGCCTATACGCCCGGCGCGATCGACCTGGTGCGCGATCTGAACGGCGACGGCCAGCCCGAAGCCGTCATCTCCGAAGGCAGCAGCTTTTGCTTCGGCAACACGGGCATGGGCTATTCGGTCGTCAGCAAGCAGGCCGCGGGCGGATGGAAACGGATCACCGGCGGGCCAGGCATTCCGAACCTGCTGACCACGAAAGGCGCGGGCGGCTGGCCCGACATCGAGATCGGCGGCCCCGGCTTCTGCTTCCCGGTCGAGCGCTGGAACGGCAAGGAATACCGGTTGCATCGGCATCAGTATGAAGGCAAGGCCTGCCGCCCAAGATAGGCCGCAATCCGGGCCAGGCCGGCCTGCAAAGCACGACTTTCTGCGCTTCCGGTGCTCACGGACCCTTGTCCGCTGCGCGCCGGTTCTCGAAAGTCATCCTTTTCGGCTCGGCCTGACCCGGATTCCGACCTATCTTCTATAATCGACCAGCGAGTTTTGATGTCTGATCCGACCACCATCCGCCGACTTTACGGAAGGCGACAGGCGTTTGCGCTGCGTAACCGGGCGCAGCGGCTTGTCGAAGAATTGCTGCCCACTGTGGCGGTGCCCAAAGAGGGCCCGCTGGATGCGGCGCGGTTGTTCGGCAAGGCGTGCCCGCTGGAGCTGGAGATCGGGTTCGGCAAGGGCGAGCACCTCGTTGCCCACGCCAGCGCACGACCGGAAACGGGCTTCATCGGCTGCGAGCCGTTCCTGAACGGCGTGACCGGGCTGCTCGGTCATATCGAGGACGAGGGGCTGACGAACGTGCGCGTGCACGACGGCGACGCGCTGAATGTGCTGGAGCGTCTGCCGGATGCCGCGCTGGAGCGCGTCTATTTGCTTCACCCCGATCCGTGGCCGAAAGCGCGGCACGCGAAGCGGCGTTTCGTCAATCCGGGGCCGCTCGACCTGATCGCCGCCAAGCTGAAGCCGGGCGGCGAGTTCCGGCTTGCCACCGATCATCCCGTCTACATGCGATGGGCGGTGATGCAGATGGCACGCCGCGCGGACTTTGAATGGCTTGCGGAACATCCCTCCGACTGGGAGACTCGACCCGACGACTGGCCGCCGACGCGCTACGGCGAATGGGCGGCGGGCGAGGGGCGGCCGATCTGGTACTTTCGGTATTTGCGGCGATAGGGCTGGCGTGGTGCGTCCTCGACTTCGCTCGGGATGATGGACGTGGGAGTGTAAACGGTTTTCATCCCGAGCGAAGTCGAGGGACGCACGACATGACAAACGATACCCCTGTAATTTCTGCGCTGAACGGCGGCGTTCTTCGCCTCACCCTCAATGCGCCCGAGAGCCGCAACAGCCTGTCCTTTGCCATGATCGAGTCGCTTCGCGCGGCCCTCCGCGCGGCGGATGTGGACCGCGACGTGCGGGTCATCGTGATCGCGGCGGCGGGGCATGTGTTTTCCGCCGGGCACGACCTCAAGGAGATGGATGCCGCGCGCACCGCGGAGGACGGCGGGCGCGGCGCGTTCATTCGGCTGTTCGAAGCGTGCGGACGGCTGATGCAGGAAATCGTGAACCACCGCTGCCCGGTGATTGCCGAGGTCGCGGGCGTCGCGACGGCGGCCGGGTGCCAGCTCGTTGCGAGCTGCGACCTTGCCGTGGCGGGCAAGGCCGCGCGGTTCGCGACGCCGGGGGTGCGGATCGGGCTGTTCTGCTCGACACCGATGGTGGCGTTGACGCGCAACCTTTCGGCGAAGCACGCGATGGAAATGCTGCTGACGGGCGATCTGATCGATGCGCCGCGCGCCGCCGAGATCGGCCTCGTCAACCGCGTGGTGGAGGATGCAGCGCTCACGGCCGAGACGATGGCGCTGGCGGCGCAGATCGCGGGGCGATCGCAGCTGACGGTCGGCATCGGCAAGCGCGCCTTCTACGCGCAGCGCGAGATGCCGCTCGCCGAAGCTTACGCTTATGCCGGCACCGTGATGGCGGAAAACATGATGGCGGCCGACGCCTGCGAGGGCATCGGCGCCTTCATCGCGAAGCGCGATCCGGTCTGGACCGACTCCTGAGGCTCAAGACGCGGGCGTGAGCTTCAACAGGCGGCCGTTGCTACCGTCCTCGAGCAGCCAGATCGCGCCGTCCGGGCCTTGCTCGACGGCGCGGATGCGGGCGTCCATGGGCCACTCGTCCGCCTTGGTCGCGGTTTCGCCGTCAAGGTCGACGCGAATCAGTGCCTCGCCGGAAAGCGCGCCGATGAAGGCATCGCCTTTCCAGTCGGGGAACAGGTCGCCCTTGTAGATGAGCAGGCTTGAGGGCGAGATCACGGGGTTCCAGAACACCTTGGGCGGTTCGAAGCCGTCGCCGGGCTTGTGGTCGGGGATCGGCGTGCCGTCATAATGGTCGCCGTTGGAAACCTTCGGGTAGCCGTAGTTCACGCCTTTCCGGATCAGGTTCAATTCGTCGCCCCCGGCCGGACCCATTTCCATTTCCCACAGGCGCCCTTCGCTGTCGAAATCGATGCCGAGCGGATTGCGGATGCCGTAGGCCCACACCTGCGCCTTGACGCGGCCCTGATCGTAAAACGGATTGTCCGACGGGATCATGCCCGTGTCGGAGAGGCGGACGATCTTGCCGAGGTTGGCGTTCAGATCCTGCGCGGGATCGAACTTCTGCCGCTCGCCGCTCGACACGTACATCATGCCATCAGGACCGAAGGCGATTCGGTGGCCGTAGTGGCCGCGTCCCGTGACCTTGGGTTCCTGCCGCCAGATCACCTGCAGGCCTTCGATCCGGGGCGCACCCTCCAGCACCAGCTTGCCGCGCGCCACGGCCGCGCCGCGCGTGTTGCCGTCTCCGGCTTCGGCGTAGCTCAGATAGATGTAGCCGGTGTTTGCGAAATCCGGGTGCAGCGCGACGTCGCCGAGGCCACCCTGCCCGCCGTAATCGACCTTGGGCGCGCCCGCGATTTCAACCGTGTCGCCGCCAGGACGGACGAGCTTCAGCACGCCCTTCTTTTCGGTGACGAGGATGCGGCCATCGGGGAGGAAGGCCATCGCCCAGGGCTCGGCGAACTTGCCCATTTCCGCCTTCGCGAAGGGCTCGCCTTTCGACGCGGCTTCGGGAGCGTCGGCTTCGACGGCGTTACCGGCGCTGCTGCCGTTCGCGCCGCACGCGGCGAGGGCGGCGGCCGAAACGAGCGCGAGCGCGGTGAAGGTGCGGATCATTGTGGCAATGTCTCCAAAAGTCGGGGGGAACGCGCAGGCTAAGCCGATGTTCCCTCGCTGACAAATGCCAACCGAGCCGCTCTTGCGGGCCGGCGGCTTTGTGCCTATATGAGCGGCGTTCTCCACATGGGTAGTCCAAGCGGAGGTCGGTTCCA
>ERZ1645185.201-NODE-201-length-26078-cov-8.120816_pt1 | contig 26078 bp, 17 predicted proteins | sample MGYA00575351_ERZ1645185 | MGnify/ENA primary metagenome ERZ1645185 (study PRJEB40838, sample SAMN11284767) | freshwater sediment metagenome | isolation source: river sediment | host: Sediment | place: India: Jana village, Kanpur | collected 2015-12-17 ... | reverse complement strand
CGTTGGTGGCGCTGCACGCGGTGGGTGGCACGCTTGACGATGTGCGCACGGTGCTCGAGGCAAGGGCGAAGTAGGATTGGTTTTGGGCAAGTGGGGTCAACAGCAGACGGCAGACGGCAGGCACTACAGACGGCAGACAGAAGGGATGTGGTGCAACCGAACGGGCGCGACCGCTGTGCGGCGCGCCCGATTTCCTTTGGGGTTGGGCTATCGGCGGCGGCGCGAAGCGCACGCGGCCGTGTTGTCCTACCGAATACCGCCGTCTGCTGCCTGGGGTGCCTGCCGTCTGCCGTCTGTTGTTGAACCAACGGCGGTCCAACTTCACCCCACAGCCGTCATGACCTGTTCTCCCACCCAGCTATTCCCCGGCTCCACCACGATCGGCCTCATGATGGCCCCGGCCTCCACGCAGAGCATCTGCGTTTCGTCGCCAGGCACGAAATCGGCTCGCGATGATGTGCCAGCGGCTCCGGGGTTCCACACCACCGCGTCGGGGAAGCCGCGCTTCTCGATGCGCAGGGCGCGGTGCGGTTCGATAAGTTCGAGTGTATCCGGCGTATCGGCATACACACGATCGAGCGGGCCGGCAATGGCCAACGCATCCGACTGCTCTTCGAACATGGCGCCATCGCGCAACGCGTCGCGACAGCGCGTACCGCGCAAACCACGAACCGTGGTGGCGAAGGCGTTCGCTACCCGGAAGTACGGGTGCAGAGCGGCGGTAAATGCGAACGGCTGCGAGTCGGTGTTGGACACCGTGAGTGCAACCGACAGCGATGCCCCCTGCACACGCACGGCCAACTCGGCGTGAAACCGATACGGCCATTCGGCGCGGGTATCGTTCGTGTCCGCCAAGTGCAGTACCGTACACGCCGCCTGTTCCGTGCTGGCGTCTCGCTGCACGTGCCACCGATGCAACCGTGCAAATCCGTGCTGACGCATTGGCCCCGTCACACCGAACTGCGGGAAGCAGAGCGGAATACCACCGCGAATGGAGCGACCGGCGCCGTAGAACGCGTTGGCGCTCACGAACAGCCGGTCGTCAGCGCTGCCGGCCGGGGTCCACGACGCCACCTGCGCACCGTCGAGATACACCCGGGCCCGGGCTCCGTCCGTGTGTACAACATCCACGAACGGAGCGTCTTCCTTCGGCGTGCTCAGAGTTCCCACCCCTTGCGGTACTTGCGCGTGAGGTATTGGTCGGCCTCGGGGGCGTTGGTGAACTTCATGTTGGCGGCATCGTAAAGCACCTTGCGCCCCTGCCCCGCGCGCAGCGCGGCAATGCCGAGCAACATGGTTTCGGTGAGTGGCGCCGCCTGCGAGAACGGCGAGCTCACCTGCGCTTCACCCTTGCTGGCCTGAATCCAGTTCTGCTCGTGCGACACCGTGATGCGCGGAACGCTCTTGGCCACTTTCGCCGCGTTCTTGGCCGTGCCTTCCGGATAGATGCGCGGGTTGTTGCCGTACGTTTCGTGAATGAGCAGCCCCTTGTCACCGATGATCATGGCGCCGCCGCCATCGCTGCCCGGGTTGGAGATGGGCGCATCAACGGGCAACATGTCAGGACGCGGCGGTAGCAGGCCGCCATCGTACCAGTAGAGATCGACGGGGCCACGCTTGCCCACCGCCGGGAACTCGAACTGCGCCGTCATGGCGAGCGGATACGTGGCCGGGTTCTGCGCACCACCACCCCACGGGCTCGAACTGGCCGTGATGCTGGTGGGATACGTGAGCTCGAGGGCGGTAAACGCCTGGTCGATGAGATGTGCGCCCATGTCACCAATGGCACCGACACCGAAATCGAGCCAGCCGCGCCAGGCGAACGGGTGGTATGCGGGGTGATACGGAATCTCCGGCGCGGGGCCGAGGTAGAGATCCCAGTTGAACCCTTCCGGCGGCGTGTGGTCGTTGCTCGCCATGAGGTTGCGCACGGCGTTGTCGACCGTACCCATGTTCCACTGCGGACGCGGGTTGGCGTTCACCACGGCAGCACCAGCCGGACGCGGACGCGGAATGCCCTGCGCCCAATAGCGCACTGGACGATCGGTCCACACATGCACCGAGTGCACCTTGCCCAGCACACCCGAGCGCACGATTTCGATGACCCGGTGCGAGCCCTCCATGGAGTGCCCCTGATTGCCCATCTGCGTGGCCAACTTGGGGTTCTCCGCCGCCTTCTTGGCCAGCAGGCGCGATTCGTACACTGAAAACGCCAACGGCTTCTGCACGTAGACATGCTTGCCCAGCGACATGGCGGCGAGCGCAATGGTGGCGTGCAAGTGATCGGGTGTGGCGATCATGACCGCGTCGATGTCCTTCTGCTTCTCGAGCATCTGGCGGAAGTCGGTGTACTTCGCCGCCTTGGTATAAGCGTCGCCAAGCTTCACGTTCTGTGCCGTGGGCTGTCCTTCGCGCGGCTTGAGCCGTCCCTGCAGCGAACGCTCGACATACGGGAAGTCGACGTCGCAGACCGCCACGATGTTCTCGGTGAGCATCTGCGACATGTTGCTCATGCCCATGCCGCCGATACCCACGCAGGCGATGTTGAGCGTGTCGCTGGGTGCACGGTAGCCCTGTCCGCCAAGGACGTGGCGTGGCACGATCATCGCGCCCATGGCGAGCGTGGCGCTGGTGCCCACGAAATCGCGACGAGAGAAGGAACTGGACATGTCGGGAAGGAGGCAGGGGGCGGGTAGCAGGACGCGGGAGGCGGCGCCTGCGGCGATACGTCAGTAGGTGCTGCTGGGAATCATGATATAGCCTTCGCGCCAGCTTCCGTCGAGCCGATGCGGAGGCAAGCCGGCCAAGTTTACACGATTGTGTGCGCCAGCGGCCCACGCCAGTGGCGCCAGCCCACCCACCACGGCCTGCAGTTGATCGTGCGACACCGTAGCCGACAACCGCACCCCAGTGTGCGAAGAGAAGCGGGCCATGGCATCCTCAAGATCGCGTGGCGTGGTGCGCCCTTTCCCGGGCAAGGCCGTCAGTCCCAACGCGCGCCAGGCCGCCGTTGGAAAGGTCTCGGTGACAAACCGTGCCGTGCCGAGCGCCGCCGTGTATCCCGGCAGGCCGTAGCCGTGCACCATGGTGAGCCGCTCGAACAGTGCAATGGAGAACTCGGTGAAGGCGAGATAGTTGCGCGGCTTCACGCCGTCGGGCGGTAGCCCGGTCTTACCAGGTGCGCGTACGACCTTTTCGCTTACGCGACAATGCTCGGCATCGGTACTCGGCGCCTTCCAGCCAAGCGGCCCGTCAATCGCGATGCCCGCTACGCCGTGCTGGTTGGCAAGTGCGTGCAGCCAATCCGCGAACACGTGCGGGTGCGGCGGGTCGGGCAACAACGGCTCGAACAGTGTGACTTCCACTCGAGTGTCGATTGCCTCGAGCAGCGCGACGCCAATGTCGGCGTGGCGCTTGTACGCGAGGTCGACGGAGAGGATGCGAGTCAACATTCCTCCGTGCCTCCGCCGCTCGGTGCCTCCAACGAGCTGTTCTCTCAGAATCTCAGCAGCCGCGCCGGCGTGACCTTGGCCGGATCGCCCACATACGCCCAGCGCACCTTGGTCATGTACGTACGCGCGGCCCGCTGAATGTCTTCCGGCGACACGGCGCGCAGCTCCTGCACGAACCGGTTGGCGCGACGGAAGTCGCCCTGATACAGCTCGGCGCGCGCGAGCATGTTGGCCTGGTCGGCGTTCGTTTCGTTGTCGAGGAAGTACGTCACGATGAACTGCTGCACCAGCTGCTCGAGTCCCTCCGGCGTGATGAGCCCATCTTGCAACGCCTTCACCTGCTGCAACATGATGGTGAGCACTTCGTCGGGCTGCGTGGTGGTCACGTACAACCCACCAAGCGAGAAGGCCCGCTCCACGAAGGGCGCATTCACCGAGTACGACAGATTGCGACGCTGACGGACTTCACTAAAAAGGCGACCAGAGAGCACCGCGCACGCCAGCCGCAGCGCCGCGTAGTCGTTACTCGTGGCCTTGGGGCCGTGGAAGTAGCCCTGCAGATAATTGGTTGGCAGCTGCCGCTTCTCCACCACGTAACCACTCGGCAGGTCAGCCGGTGGGTCGGGGAGGCTCCACGCATATGTGCCACGCGGCAGTCGGCCGAGGCTTTCACGCACGAGCTTTTCGACCTTGGCGCGCGACACGTTGCCCACCACCACCAGCACCATGCGCGACGTCACCATCTGTGAGGCCTGATACTCGCGCAACTGTGCGGCCGTGATGCCCTTGAGTGACGTCTCCGTACCGGTGGGCTCGAGCGCGTACGGATGGCCCGCGAAGGCCATGCTGTCGGCCAGGAAGTCGAGCAGCGCGTCGGGACTGTCCTTGCGCTGACTCACGGCCGTCACGAACTGCTCGCGTACGAACTCCACGTCGGCAGGCTCGAGCCGTGGCGCGATGATACGATCGGCCATGATGGCCCACGTGCTGTCGAACCCCGACACCGTGGCCCGCAGCCCCACCGTCGTCCAGTCGGCGCCGGCGCTCACCCCAACGGCACTGCCCAGGGCAGCCATCTTGGAGCGCAGCAGATCGCGCGGATATTTGCGCGTACCACGCTCACTGGTTTCGAGCAGCATGAGCTCGATGCCCTGACTTGCGGGCGTGAGTTGGCGCGCGCCACCCAGCAGATACAAGTTGGCAGCCACCACGTTGTTGGCCGTGACGCGCCGAAGAATCACGGGAATGCCGCTCACATCGAACTTCATGGTGAGCGAGTCGTCGCCCATGATGGCGGGCGACGACGGCGGCTCCGCGGCGGGGCGCGCCGCGGCCGGTCGTGCGACTGCGGGCCGACGTGCCGGCGCCCGCGTGGCCTGTGCTTCGAGGACCGATCCCGACGCCACGAGCAGGGCAACACACCCGCTCACTACCTTCGACATCCGACTCACGGCTTCACCCCCGCCTTGGCGAACGGCTTGAGTAGTTCGCTCTCCGTAAGGCCCATGGCACGGCGCACGTCACTCGACAGCAGCACGTTCGTCACCTTCGGCTTGCCCACGATGTACGTGGTGGTGTATCGCATGAGATCGGTGATGCGCTGCTGGGCCATGCGGTCGGTGTAGCTCATGAAGTAGTCGAGACTCGCCACACTCCACCAGAAGCCAATGGTGTGGGCAATTTCGCTGGCCTTTTCGATACCGAAGGCGCTCGATACCGTGCGCTGCGCCTTCACCGCTTCGAGCTCGCGCGGCGTGACGTACGTGGGGTCGCCAAAGCGCGCGATCTCGCGCTCGAGTGCCGCCATGGCCGCCCGAAACTTGTCGGGCGTGGTCTGGCCGCTGATGGAAATGGGCCCCACCTGATTAAGCGTGTAGTAGTTCACGCCAACGCCCAACCAGAGCCCCGAATCGACCAGATTCTTCTGAAATGTACTGCCGGGGGTGTTGAGCACATCGCTGAACACATCGGCGGCAAAGGTCGCGCCCGGATCTTTGCCCACACTGGGCCCCTGCCACTGCAACAGCACGGCCACCGCGTTGATGGGCTCCTCGCTGATCGAGGCCTTGTTGCCATCGAGTGGCGGAATGGGCGGAATGGGATCGGCCACAAACGGATCGGCGCCGCGCGGCCAGCTGCCAAACGTCTGCTCGGCCAGCGCGAAAATCTGCTCCGGGTTCACATCGCCAGTGACGATGAGCGCACTGTTGTTTGGCACGTAGTACTTGCGCTGAATGGTGCGCATCTGCTCCGGCGTGACGTTCTTGAGCACCTGTCGATCACCGATGGTGTTCTTGCGACTGCCCTGCCCCGGATAGAGCAATTCGTTGGCGCGCTGCTGCCAGCGGAAGCCGGGCTGCGCTTCGTTACGATCGTATTCGCCCAGCACGACCTCCTTTTCGCGCGCCAGCTCGTCTTCGCGGAAGCTGGGGTTGATAAGCGCACTGGCGATGAACTTGAGGCCACCCGCCACCGAATCGGCCGGCAGCGTGAGGTAGTAGTTCACGCGCTCTTCCTGCGTGGTGCCGTTGAACACGGCGCCCAGCTCGCCCGCGCGGTCGTTGAACGCCTGCGCGTCGGGCAGGTCCTTGTTGGCCTTGAAGAACATGTGCTCGTACATGTGCGCGAGCCCGGCGTACTCGGGCGTTTGCGTGAACGCCCCGTTGCGCACGTTGATTTCGAGCGTGGCGATGGGCACGCCGTGGTTCTCCACCACGATGACTTCCAGCCCGTTCGCGAGGACTTTGCGGCGCAGCACCTTCTCGAGTTCGGCGCGGGACTGCGCGTAGGCGGGTGCGGCACTTGCGACGAGTGCCGCGGCGGCAAAGGTGGCGGCGGCGAGGCAGGCGCCAGCGAGCCGACGGGCAAGCGAATGAGCAGTCATACCGAAGGTGGAAGGAAACCGACGCAGAGATCTGGCGGGGTAGGATGCCACCCCTGCTACCGCGCTCGCTAGCGCCGGGGTCCGCACACGCCATGACGGCGCACTGGGCCCATGCGATCCGCGGCCTGGTGACTACATGATGGCAAATGTGGTCGCACGTGACTACATTGAACAGCGACACCGCGATTTCGCGGCGTTCCCGGTAAACTCACGCCCATCACACCATGCGCACCGTCGGCGTTCGTGAACTCAAGGCGCACCTGAGCCGTGTCTTGCGCGAGGTGCAAAGTGGGGAAACGGTGCTGGTGACCGACCGCGGCCGGGTGATCGCGGAGCTCCGGCAGCCGGGACTGGGGTCGACGACCCTCTCCCCCACCGAGCAGAAGCTCGCGGAGCTCGCGGCGAAGGGTGTGCTGAAGTTGGCTGAGAAGCCCCTCTATACGTACGAGCCCAGCCCGATCAAGGTACCGGAGGGAACACTTCAGGCACTCATCGACGATATGCGAGACGATCGATGATTGATCGGTTGCCAGCGCCGTGGCGGTACGTCGAGAGCAGCGCCATTCTCGCGCTTCTCTTGACGGAGCAACCCATCCAGGATTCGCTCGAGCCGATCTTTACGGTACCGCAGCACACCCTCACTTCGGTGCTGACGCTGATCGAGTGCCAGCGCACGATTTTTCGTGCGCAGTCGCAGGGCCGTTTGGACTCCGTCGAGGCTGACTCGGCCCGTTTCCGGCTCGCCCGGTTCACCGAGCATTGCAACATTGTCCAACTCGACGAGAGCGTGATCGAACGTTCGAGTGAATCGTTCGGCGATGATCTGATTCGCACGTTGGACGCGATCCATGTGGCGAGCGCGATCGTCGCCCGCCGAGCGTTGGGACCGATCGAGTTTGTGTCGCTCGATCACCGCGTGCGCGCGGTTGCCGCGTCGTCGGGATTCTCCGTGCTCCCCGCGCAATTGACCATTCCATCTCCGCGCTGATGAAACCGGTACCGTCCTCGCTTGGCGTCCTCGACCCAACGCGTCTCACCGCGAACGCGCCGCTCGCACCATTCACCACGTTCCGCATTGGCGGCCCCGCCGACTGGCTCTACGAGGCCAACAGCGCCGACGATCTCGCCGCAGCCATATCGGCGGCGCGTGCCGCCGACATGCCGTGGTTCGTGCTGGGGTTGGGCGCCAACATTCTCGTGGGCGACAAAGGGGTGCGCGGACTCGTCATCCGCAATCGCGCGGAGGCACACACCCTGAGCGCTGATGGTGTGCTCTGGAGCGAGAGCGGCGCCGTGATTGGCGACCTGGTGCTCGACACCGTGCGTGCCGGCTTTTCGGGGCTTGAGCATTACGTGGGCATTCCCAGCACGGTAGGCGGGGCGCTCTGGCAGAACCTGCACTTCCTGTCGCCGGCGCCCGAGCGCGAGCGCACCATGTTCATCAGCGAGGTGTTCGACTCCTGCGAGATCCTGTCGCAGGAGGGGGAACGCAAGACGGTGGACGCCGACTACATCAAGTTCGGCTACGACGATACGGTGTTTCACCACCGCCGCGATGTGGTGCTGAGCGCCCGCTTTCAGCTCACCAAGGGCGACCCGTTCCGCCTGCACCAGATTCTGCAGGAGAACCTGAGTTGGCGCGGTTCGCGGCACCCGTGGCTGCAGGTGCACCCCAGCGCCGGCTCGATCTTCAAGAAGATCGAGGGGGTTGGCGCCGGCCGCCTCATCGATCAGTGCGGGCTCAAGGGGTTCCGGGTGGGTGATGCACAGATCTCGCACATCCACGCAAACATTCTGGTGAACCTCGGACACGCCACCGCCGCCGACGTTCGGGCACTCATCGCCTACGCCCAGGCCGCAGTGAAAGACAAGTTCGGCTACGAACTCTCGACAGAAATCGGGTTTATCGGCGAGTTCTGACAACAAAGGCACCACCGGGGCCAAACGCCGGCAACGCTCGGCCACGGGGCCGTGTCGAAACGCTAGTCCGCCCTCCCTCGTAGCGCTGGGCAGACACCCTCCACCTCGACACCACCCGACGTGCCTCGTCGCTTCTCCCTCCTCGCCGTCTTCATCGCGCTGCTCGCCCTGGTTGCGCCACCTGCCGTTGCCCAGCAGGTCGACGTCATCCGCGGCCGCATTACCGGCGAAACCAACGAACCACTCGAAAACGTGTCCATCATGGTCACGTCGCTTTCGGGGAACGTGAACCGCACCGCCCGCACGGACCGGGCGGGGCGCTTCACCGTAACCTTCCCCAACGGCGACGGCGACTACATGGTCACCATTGCCGCCGTGGGCTACGCGCAGAAACGCTTCGAAGTGAAGCGCGCCGCCGACGAAGACGTGCTGCTCGCCGACGCCAAGCTCACGAAGGTGGGCACGGTGCTCGACGCCATGAAGGTCACCGCCGAACGCCAGCGCGTATCGCGCGGCGAAGTCAGCCAGGATGTAGGCGGCACCGAACGCACCATCAGCAACCTCAACGCGCTGCCACCCGATCAGATGACCGATCTCGCGTCGCTGGCTGCGACGCTGCCCGGGGTGCAGCTGGTTCCCGGACAGGATGGCGGCGCGAATGGGTTCTCGGTGCTTGGCCTCGGCGCCGATCAGAACAACACCACCCTCAACGGCATGATGTTTGGTGGCGCCGGCCTGCCGCGCGATGCCGGCGTATTCAGCTCCCTCGTTACCTCGCCGTACGATGTGTCGCGCGGCGGCTTCAGCGGTGGGCAGTTTCAGCTGCGCACGCGCTCGGGTTCCAACTTCAGCAGTCGCGGCCTCAGCTTCGTAGGCGATAATCCGGCGCTGCAATGGACCGACGCAGCCGCGCGCGCCACGGGTCAGCAGTTCAGCAACGCTTCGCTGGGCGGCAACGTGTCGGGGCCACTGGTGTTCGACAAGGCGTTCTACAACGTGTCGTATCAGCTGGGGCGCCGCAGCAACGACCTGCAATCCCTGCTCAACACCTCGCCATCCGGCCTTCAGGCAAGCGGCGTGGCGGCCGACTCGGTGACGCGGCTGCTTGGCATTCTTGGCACCAATCGTGTGCCCATTACCAACGGCGGCATTCCTGGCAGCCGTCTCACCGATCAGGGGTCGGTACTGGGCGCCATCGACTTTGCGCCACCATCGAGTGCCAGTGGATCGGCGTACAACCTCACGGTAAATGCCAACTGGAACCGGCAGAATCCGGCGTTCACGCCGCTCACCACATCGCTCCCCAATACAGGCGCCGAGCGTACCAGCTGGACCGGCGGCGTGCAGGCGCGACACAGTGGGTACTTCACGCTGCGCGGCGTGGGCATTCTCACGGAATCGAGTGCCGGCGCGAACGCGTCGAATGCGCAGGGCGATCCGTATCTGAACTTGCCGGCAGGTCGTGTCCGCGTGAACTCTGACTTTGCCGACGGCACCAGCGGCGTGCAGCTGCTCAGTTTCGGCGGCAATCAGTTGCTGAACACCACGCAGAGCACCACCAGCCTGATGGCCAACAACACGCTGTCGTGGTTCAGCGGTAACAACAAGCATCGCCTCAAGTTCGGCACCGAAGTGCGCCGCGAAGCATCATCGCAGGACCAGACGGTGAATCGACTCGGCACGTTCACCTACAACTCATTGAGCGACTTGCAGGCCGGCGTGCCGCTGTCGTTCACGCGCACGCTGTCGCCGCGCGAGCGCGACGCCGGCGTGCTCATTGGCGCCGTGTCGCTGGGCGATTCGTATCGCAAGTCGCAGACGTTGCAGATTCAGTACGGCGTGCGCGTGGACGCCAACCGCTTCCTCGACACCCCTGCGCGCAACACCGACCTCGAGCAGCGGTTGGGGGTGCGCAACGACCGCGTACCCGACGGTGTGTTCGTGAGCCCGCGCATTGGTTTCTCCTGGCAGTACGGCACGGGCCCGCAGATCGGGGCCTTCGAGGGAGCGTTCCGCGGCCCGCGCGCAGTGGTGCGCGGTGGCATCGGCGTGTTCCAGAACACACCGCAGCCCACGCTCATTGGCAGCGCCATCGACAATACGGGGCTGCCGAGTGCCATTCAGCAGCTCGCCTGTGTGGGCGCGGCCGTTCCCACACCGGATTGGAACGCGTACACGAGCTTTGGCAGCATCCCCACGCGCTGCACCGACGGCAGCACCGGCACGGTATTTTCGGCGGGTGCCCCCAACGTATCGCTGTTCGGCACGAACTTTTCGCCATCGAAGAGCGTGCGCTCGAATCTCAGCTGGAGCGGGCCGGTGTTGTGGAACCGGTTCAATGCGAGCTTCGACGCTACCTACTCACTCAACACGCAGCAGCAGAGTTTCATCGATCGCAACTTTGCCGGCACGCAACGTTTCGCGTTGGACAACGAAGGCGGGCGCCCGGTGTTCGTGAATGCATCGAGCATCGTACCGGCCACGGGTGGTATCGCCGCCGGCGACGGGCGAGTGGCCGCGCAGTATCTGCGCGTCACGGAACAGCTGAGTGACCTGCGTTCGCGCAGCGGCCAGTTCAGCGTGCGCCTGTCGCCCACCACGTTCAGCAGCAACTTCAGCTGGAACGTGAGCTACACCTACGGCAACGTGCGCGAGCAGTTCCGCGGCTTCCAGAGCACGGCGGGCAACCCGTTCGATGTTGACTGGTCGCGCTCAGGCTTCGACTCGCGGCATCAGTTCACCTACACGCTCAACTGGAACGCCTTCGATGTGGTGCGTGTGGGGTGGTTCGGGCAGTTCCGTTCGGGCACGCCGCTTACCCCCACCATTGGTGGCGATGTGAACGGCGACGGCTACGCCAACGATCGGGCTTTCGTGTTCAACCCGGCCAACGCCACCGATCCGTTCGTAGCCAGCGGCATGCAGGCGTTGCTGCAGAACGGTTCGCGAGTGGCCCGCGAGTGTCTCGCGCGGCAACTCGGCACCCTGGCCGCCCGTAACAGCTGTCAGGGACCGTGGGTGAGCAGCGCCAACCTCAGCATCGGTTTCAATCCGCTCAAGCTGCGGCTGCCGCAGCGCATGAACCTGTCGCTCAACGTGTCCAACCCCATTGGCGCCGCCGATCTGCTGCTGCACGGCGAGAAGAACTTGCGGGGATGGGGACAGCAGCCGTTCCTCGATCAGTCGTTGCTGTACGTGCGTGGCTTCGATCCGGTCACGCGCCGCTATACGTACGAAGTGAACCAGCGCTTCGCCGCCACCAACCCGCAATTCCAGCAGTTCCGCGCGCCGGTCACGGTCACGGCGCAGGTGCGATACGACATTGGTGTGACGCGTGAGCGCCAGGTGCTCACGCAGTCGCTCGATCGCGGACGTCGCACCGAGGGCATCAAGGCCAACGCGGCGACCATCAAGGCGCAGTTCGGAAACGGCGGCGTGCCCAATCCGCTGGCCACCATTCTGCGCGACCAGGATACGCTCAGGTTGAGCTCCGATCAGGCCGACGCGATTGCCACCATGAACCGGCGGTACTTGGTGCGGCTCGATTCCATCTGGGCGCCCATCGCTACGCAGTTCGCGGCTCTGCCCGACGGATACGAGAAAGACCGCATTTATGCCCAGTACGTGCGTGCCCGTGAGGCGAGCATCGATATCCTGCGCGGCTACGCGCCGCAGGTGAAGAAGCTGCTCAGCGCGGAGCAACGTCGAAAGCTGCCCCAGTTCATTGCCCTCGCGCTCGACGACCGGTATCTGCGCACCATTCGCTCAGGTACAGCCGGCGGTGGTGGTGGCATGATGTTGGGCGGGGGCATGATGATGTCCGGTGGCATGGGCGGCGGCGCCACCACCGTAATCATGCGCCAGTAATCCCGCTGTTCGAGCTTCCGCCTTTCGAGCTTCCGTTGTTCCCGCTCCCGTAGTTCAAACTCCCGTAGTTCAAACTCCCGTATTTCACGCTCCCGTAGCCCCCGCCCGCGCTCCCACTCTATGACCCGCCTCCTCTACGCCGCCGCCGCTTCTCTGGCCGCCGCCGCTCCGCTCTCTGCCCAACCGGGCACCAGCACCTCGCGCCCTCCCATTCGCGCGCTCGGTGCTGTTACGGCCACCACCAAGGACTCACTTGGCATGGTGAGCAACGTGCGTGCGCTGCCCGGTGGCAAGCTGCTCGTGAACGACATGACCGGCCGTCGTGTGCTGCTCATGGACAGCGACTTCAAGATCCTCAAGGTGGTGGCCGATACCACGCCCGGTAACCCGAACTCGTACGGTGGCAGCGTGGCCAGTCTCATCGCCTTCCGTGGCGATTCCACGCTGTTCGTCGACGCGCAGACGCTCAGCATGCTCGTCATCGATCCCAACGGTGAGGTGCAGCGTGTGATGTCGGTGCCGCGCGCGCAGGATGCCATGATGCTGGCAGCCGGCGGCGTTGGCGCCGGCGCCTTCTACAGCAACGGACATCTCGTGTATCGCGGCATGCCGAACATCCGCATGCAGATCGTGAACGGTACGCCGCAGATGGGAGCGATGCCCGACACCATGCCCATTACGCGTGTGAACTTGCAGAGCCGCGTGGTGGATACGGTGGGTTTCGTGAAGATCCCCATTTCTTTGCCGACCATTACGCGCACCGACGATGGCAAGATGAACGTCAACATCGAGGTGAACCCGCTGCCGGTGGTCGATGAGTGGGCGGTGCTTCCCAATGGCGATGTGGCGTTCGTCCGCGGACGCGACTACCACGTGGACTGGGTGGAGACGAACGGAACGCGTCGGTCCTCACCCAAGATGGCGTTCGACTGGAAGCGCCTGACCGACGAAGACAAGAGCAAGCTGGTGGACTCGGTGAAGACGCTGCTCGACAAGCAGGCGGCGGCCAATCCCGGTCAGGGCGCAGCGATGGCCACGGCCTTCGGTACGATGATGGGTGGCGCGGCCGGCGGCGGTGCGCCGCGCGTACAGATGATGGTGCGCGCCGAAGGCGGACCGCCGGGTGGTGGTGGACCGGTGCGTGCCCCGCAGGTCAGCGCACCCAAAATCAACGTGGTGTCGCCCAGTCAGCTGCCCGACTATCAGCCGCCGTTCTTCGCGACGAGCACGCGCGCTGATGCCGATGGCAACCTATGGGTGCTCACCATTCCCACCAAGCCGCAGCCAGCCGGTTCCGTGTACGATGTGATCAACGGCAAGGGTGAAGTCACCGAGCGCGTTCTCATTCCCGAGGGGCGTACCATTCTGGGTTTCGGCCCCGGCGGTGTGGTCTATCTCGCCAAGCGCGACGGCACGGCCACTACCATCGAGCGCGCCACGGTGAAATGAATCCGGTACTCAGCGCGTAATACTGACCACGCGCGAGGCGGTGCGGCACACTTTCTCGCCGGCTCGGCAGTAGCTCGTGGTCAGCGTGCCGTCCAGCGGCAAGGCGTCGGCATTTAGCGCAACCACCACATCGCCCACAAAATACAGGCTGTCTTTCGTCACGGCCGACCCTCGAAACTCGAGGCGTCGGCCGTTGCTCGTTTGGAGAAACGGTGGCTGCAGCGCGCTGATCTGATCACCAGGGTGCGGATCCATCACAAGACGCAGCGCCGCGGCGGTTGTATCGAGTTTGACCGGCGGGCCACTGTCAACCTCCGTCGGCCCAACCTTGGGCAACGTGGGAATGGCCGAAAGTGCCGGGGCGGTGCTGTCGACTGCCGGCACCGCCTCCTCAGGCTTATCCGCGCAGGCGCTCAGCATGGCGGCCGCAGCAAATATCGGAATGATGCGCATACCGGAAAGGTACCCGCTAAATGCACCCGGTTGCCACTCGATGCGAGTAGACAGATCCGCGTGTATCTGTGTCATCGGCTGTTATCCGTGGTCCCCTCGGCGCTCATCGGCCAATCCAGCGCGTGAACTTGATGAGGAAGACGTGGCGGCCGGGGTCGGCGAACGTGCGCCCCACCTGGTTGGCGACGCCGAAGTCGGCGGCGTCGAGCGCCACCTCCCGTTGCTGCGACCAGACAAAGAAGAGCGACGATCCCGGGCGGTATTCCCAACGCAGCACCGCGTTTCCACGCAGCGCGCGCACGGTGAAATCCTGGGTGGGAATGAAGAACGGCTTGGAGGCACCACTGCCGTCGGCATCGACGGTGAGTCCGCCATCGGTGGCCGTCACACGCCCCTTGTCACGACCATATTCGGCGAACGCAAACGCACGCGGGAAGGCGAACTCCTTGTAGCGGGAGAACTCGCCGGCGGACGCGAACGGTTGCAGGAACAGCTGCAGCGAGAGCCACGGCGAGAAGGTCCAGTCGACGCGTGTATTGAGACGCGCTTCGCGCTGCTGCACGTTCGCGAACACGTAGCGGCGGCCATAGGTGGCGTACGCCAATTCGTCGGCAACCGTTTGCACGTACTGCCCGGTGGTGTGCCCCGACGAGTAGCTGGGGCCGACGCGAATGCGTGCCTGCGGCAACGGACGCCAGTCGAGCTCCACCTCGGCCGTTCGCACATCAAGGCCGCTCTCGTCGGTCGTACGCTGCGCTTCGACGTTCAGAATGAGCGAGCGCCGGCCATCGGTAGAGAGCTCCACGGAGTGCAACGTTTCGCTCGGGCGCAGTGCCATGGGGCCACCGCGCAGCAGTCGGTCGTTGAGCGTCTGGGGTGAATACGATAGACGATACGACGCCGACCAGAAGTTGAGGAACGTGGCATCGGCCATCACGCTGGTACGCGTCTCGATGCGTTCGCCGCTGAAATTATGCGACACGGTCTGGAACACCGCCGCTCCCCATTCACGCGACCAGGCATTCTGGAATGGATCGCGATAGCGCAACGCCGAAGAAATCGAGCGGACATCACTACGCGTCTGGAAGCCGAGGTCATTCACTTCGAACCCCGGGCTCGTTTCTTCGTACGTGAGACTGCCGAGTACCCGTTGGCCGGCGAGTTTGGAAATGCTGAGGGCCGCGAAGTGCCCCGTGAGGGAGGTACGACGCGGATCGAACTCCACGTGATCGGCATCAGGGCGCTGGTACGCGCGATAGTTGGCGAGCTGCAGACGCTGCATCACCGCCTCGGTACCGGTAACCTGACTGCCGCTCCAGACACCGCTGATGGCGTACATGCGATTGTTCCACGCGTGCTCCCAGTCGACGCCGGCCACGGTGGCAGAACGTGCCAGACGAGATGCCAGCACGGTGTCACTGAGATCACGCCGCGTATCCGACAGGAAGCCACCCACACCGGTATTGCCCCCGCGCAGCAAGCGGCGCACGCGTGACACGTGGTAGTTGGCGCGCGGCTCGACCGGTTCACGTGACACCACACCACCGCGCGATACGTCGGCGTGTTCATGCGCCGTCACGGCGTTGAGCACTCCCACCTGCCAGCCACTGGGTGTGGTACCCGAGAGCTTGAGCGCGCCAAGGATGGGCGTTTGCGTGGTGATGCGTGTGGCCTCGAGGTTATCGCCCGCCGGACGTCGCTGCGGCGCCCGCCCCACGCGACGGCTGTAGAAGAAGCGAGGCGGATCATTGTCGTTGAGCGTGCGGGTGCCGCCGAACGCAAAGCCATCGGCGTTCTCGAGGAAGAACGGGCGGCGCTCGGGGAAGAACACTTCGAACGCCGTGAGATTCACGACCGCGGGATCGGCCTCGACTTGTCCGAAGTCGGGATTCACCGTGGCGGTGAGCGTAAGCGATTGCGGCAACTTGATGCGCGCATCACCACCTACAGCGCCAACGAGCTGCTGCCCCGGCACGAAGCGGTTGCGGGCCGAGATTGGCTGGCTTTCTACCTGGGTACGCACATAGGGCAGGAACTCGGTGCGCGACGGCGCACGCAAGGAATCAAGCCCGGTGAGTGTGCCAAAGCGCGAGACAAAGCCCGGCGCATCGGCAGGCGTGGGCGCCCAGAACGCTTCTTCGCCATGGCGGGCAATGACGCGCGAGAAGTTGAGTCCCCACGGACGCACCGCCCCAACGGTGCCGTTCACATCGTAACGCAGTTGCGAGAGCGGAATGCGAAACTCTGCCGTCCACCCCGCGCTGTCGATGCGGGCCGCCACATTCCACACCGCGTCCCACGTTGGGTCGTCGTTGTCGAAGCTGTCGTTGGTGATGTAGGTGTCGGTGAGTACACCGCGCGGATTGACACCGAACACGAACGCCGTGCGCTTGTCGCCGTAGCTGTCGAAGCCCACGTAGAACCAGTCGGCGTATAGATCCTGCGCATCGCGTCGCCCAAGCTGCTGCGCAATGCTGTCGGGCGCCGTGTCGAAGTTGCGGACACCTACGTAGAGGGCATCGTCGTCGTAGGCAATGCGCACCTCACTTCTTTGCGAGGCAGCGCTGCCGTTGCGCGGTACGCGCTGAATGAAGCCAGAGGCGGGAGCGGCCGACCGCCATACGGTTTCGTCGAGCTTGCCGTCGATGGTGACGGGAGCAGTGAGTCGATGTGCCTGCAGCGATGGCTGTGCATGCGCTACGACGGGGGCGGTCACGGCGATAAACAGTGCCGCACACGTGAGTGAATTCCTGAACATCCCCAATAATAGCAGACCGGATTCACGGACTACCATGGATAGAAACGGGTGAAGCGGACACACACGGATTGATCCGTGTGCCTCCGCCTCATCAGTTAGTATCCGTGGCAGGCTGTTCCCTGCTCGTATCCGCGGCCGGCTGCTCTCTGCGGCCCGACCTCAGTTACCGCCGCGAGGGCGGGGTGGTGCCGGCAGGGTGCCCTTGTTGGCGATGGCCTTGTTGATGGCATCGGCGGTGACCTGCGCGCGGAACGCCACCACTTCCTTCGCCCACGCCGTGATCTTCTTGCGATCAGCGAGCGATACGCCGTTGATGTCGGCCTTGCCCGCCTTCACCCGTTCGTCGTATCGGATGCTCTTGGGGTCGTCGATGAACATGTTCAGCGAAATTTCCGGGTCGTCGTGGAGACCGTCGGACTTGGCCTGATGGACGCCCTTGGTTTCCATGTGCTTGGCGACGCTCGCGTAGTCGTAGTACTCCTGCACATGTGCCACCACCGGAGCGCCCTTCCAGAGCGCCGTGAGCGAGTCGGCCACCGCCCGCTGACCACCTTGATTGCCACCGCTGTCACCGATGTAGATGATGTTCTCGAAGCCGTGCGCCTTGAGACTGGCCGCGATGTCGGTGAGCAGCATGCGGAAGGTGGTCTCGCGCGCGGTGATGGTGCCGGGGCTCGTCATGTGTCCGCTTGGCGGGTCGTAGCTGCCTTCGGGGACGAACTTCACGATCGGCGCGCAAAGCGCATTGCCCAGCTTGCGCGCGATGGCGTCGCAGTTGGAGTGCAGCACGTAGTTGTGCTTACCGGTCACCAGCCACGGACCGTTCGGCTCCATGCCGCCGGTGGGGATGATGACGGTTTTCTTGCCGGCCGCGATGGCATCGCGCACATCCATCCACGTCATCTCCTCGAGCCACACCGTGTTGGGGGCCGGAAGTGGATTGGGTGTGTCCTTGCAGTTGTACGTGTTGTCGGCGCAATTGCCGCCACCCATGCTGCGCGGATCACGCGCGGGGCGCTGCTGTTGGGCATCGACCGTGCTGGCGGTAAGCGTGGTCGCCAGCGAGAGGGCACCGGCAGCGACCAGAGCGCGGCGGATGATCGGCAAGGACTTCGCGGACATGCGTGGGGCACCCGTAATGAGGGAAGAAGGTGGGAACACGACAATGCGCGCCAACCGCGCTCAGCGCCAGTATTCGACGCAACGACAGGCCACGGTGGCGCGTATTGGAAGCACATTCGCCACCGTCCATTTGCACCGGAGCAGGTTTGGCACGAGCATTCAGCATGATCCGTACGCCCTCCCTCCCGCCGTACGTGGCCGCCGCCTTTCTGGCGGTGACACTCCCCGCCACGGCCTACGCCCAATCGACCACCGGTACCGCGGGGGCCGCCACGTCGGCCGCTGCGTCGCCCGTGCCCTCCCTGGCTGACGTGAAGTTGCTGGCTGAGATGCATCTCGCGCTCTCGGCCGTCAACGATTCGTCCGATGCGCGCGCAGCCAAGGCGAAGAACAAGACCCTCGACGCGCAGGCCGAACTCGCAAAGGAAAAGCGCGAGGCCGTAGCCAAGGTCATCAAGGATCGGGGGCTCACCACCGAGCAGTATCAGCGGTTGCGCTTTCAGGTGAGCACCAACGCCGACTTGCGTGCGCAATTCGACTCCATCGTGGGCAAGCTCACCGGCGCGCCGGTTCCGGGGCGTGTGGTCGCAGCGGCCGCACCAGGCTTCGTGCCTGCGGCCCAATTGCCGGCCGGACTCGTCGGCACGCACATCGGCCATGTGACTACCAGCTACGTGGACACCCCGGACAAGGCCGGCCTGCTGGTCATCGCGTTCGCCGAAGCTGCCGTGGCGTCGCAACACGCCGCGCTGGCTACGCGCACGCCGAATGATCTCGCCGCCATGAAGCTGCACGCGGGGCACGTGCTGCACGCGCTCGACCCGGCGCTGCAGAAGACCGGCCCAGGCAAGGGCTTTGGCCTCCGCAAGGCAGCCGGCGGTGTCGCGCAGCATATCGAACTCGCCGCCAAGGAAACCGGCGCGTCGGGGAACGTGAAGATTCACGCCACGCACATCGCCGCCGCCGCGCGCGGTGCGCTGTCTCGTGTCGATCAGGCCGTGGCGCTCATCAAGCAGATCCAGGATGCCACCGACGCCAAGGCCGCCTCATCACTCATCGCGCAGTTGGCAAGCCTCTGCAGCCAGCTCACCAGCGGCGCCGACAGCAACGCCGACGGTCGCGTAGACTGGGGCAACGGTGAAGGCGGGCTGCAGCAGGCGCAGGAGCATGTCCAACTATTGATAGCTGGGGAGAAGCGGCCGGGCTGATCAACAGCAGACGGCAGACAGCAGGAACCACAGACGGCAGAAAGGCAGGACTTCGGTAGAACAACTCGGCGGCTGGCGCTGCGCGCGCCGCCGATGAAGTCACCGCAAAGGAAATCGGGGGCGCCGCAAAGCGGTCGCCCCCGAATGTTTTTCCGACCCTCTGCCGTTCTGCTGACTGTAGTTCCTGCCGTCTGCCGTCTGCCGTTGAACCAACCCGCCGCTACATCAAGCCCTTAACAGCCGACGCATCGATGATTATTCCGTGCGCCCATCTTTTCGAGCAGCTGGATGGTCTCGGGGAATGGGCGCAGACGCTGCACGGGGCCGTTCGCGAGGTCGACGGTCGTGCGGAAGTCGCGGCCCACGGCCTTCGGGTCGGCGCCCTTGCTCACGAGATATTCGATCATCTCGTTATCGCCACGTGAGGCCGCGTGATGCAGCGGCGTGTAGCCGTTGAGATCGCGCTTGTTCACGTCGTGACCAAGTTCTTCGACGAGGTACTTCATCACCGGCATCCAGCCATCGGGCGCGTGACGGTGCGCGTTGCCGGCAAAGCCGTTGCCGTAGCCAACACCGGCGGCGGCGTGGATGGGATACGTGCCAATACCCGCCGGCACCGCCTTGGACGCGCTGTCGAGCCACGCGTCGGGCTTCCATCCGCCACCTTCACCCTGCGTGGGCGCGCGGCGACGACCCAGTTGCGGCGGACGGAACGAGGGCATGGTGTCGATGGCCCCCGCCTTCTTGAGAATCTTCATGGCTTCGAGATCCACCGCGTAGGTGGCGCGCCAGAACGGCGACGTACCATCGAGCAGTTCGAGGCCGCAGTTCGCGTTGCCGCAATTGCTGTAGCCGAAGAACCAGATGTTCTTCTTCATGCGCACGTTCACATCGGCACCGGCCGCGAGGAGCGCGCTCATGAGTTCGTAGTGCGTGGTCTTCTGCAGCTGCACCGCCTGCGGCTGCGGGTAGCGCGAGCGCGGATGCCAGAAGGTGTTGATAGCCGCGTACAGCGGCGACAGGCCGTGGATGCTCGTGAGCTTCACATCGGCACCACGCTTGACCAGCTGCATGGCCAGATCGAAGTGCCCGTTGATAGTCGCGTGCAGCAACGGCGTCACGCTGTCGGTGGCCGACACATCGTTGATGTTCGCGCCGCCATCGAGCAGCGCGAGCGTCGCCGCGATGTTCCCCTGGCGCACCGCATGGTGCAGCGCCGTAAGCCCACCCATGCTACCCACCGTGGCCTCGTAGCCCGCGTTGAAGCCGTTGGTGGTGTCACGCGGTACCACCTGCTCCACCGTCTTGTCCACGTCCTTCTTTTCGTACATGGCACGACCGGCGAGGATGGCCTCTTCGATCTGCTTGGCCGTGAGCGTATTCACCGGCGGGGCAATGAGCCCGATCTTCGGCTTCCCCGAATCCGGCTTCGCTGCCGGCGGCCGCACCGGCGCCATGCCCGTCGTTCCAGCTCCCGTCGTTCCAGCTCCCGTCGTTCCAGCTCCCGTAGCACCAGCTGCCGGCGTGCCAGGCGCCGACGCCGCCCTGCGCGCCGCGCTATCCGCCCCCGGCACCGGCTCCACCCCAATCCCGAACTGCCGCCGCAATGCCGCCTGCTCCGCTTCCTGCTTGGCGATGGCCTTCATGGCCGAATCACGCACGGCCGGTGGCAACGCCGCGAACAACATCTCGTTGCGCTTGCGCGCCGCCGCCTGCTGACGCGCCGTTTCTTCGGTGAGGTTGAGCGTGTTCGTCTTGAGTGACGACGTCGCGCCCGCCTTGAGCAGCGCCGCCACCGCACCAGACCGATCGGATGCAGCCGCGAACATGAGCGGCGTTTGCCCCCACGTGGCTTCACGCACGTTCACATCGGCCTTCTTTGCGATCAGCGCGTTCACGCTGGCCACATCGCCCGACTGTGCGGCCAGGTGCAGCGCCGTCACGCCGGTGGTGGTCAGTACCGCATGACTGGCGCCCGCCGCAAGCAACGCCTGCACCACGGCGCCGTTGCCGGAACGGGCAGCAATGTGCAGCGGCGTGTAGCCGCCGTTGCGCGTCGTGGGCGTGACCTTCGCACCCGCCTTGAGCAACGCCGTCGTCATGGCGGCATCACCACGCTCCGCGGCCCAATGCAGCGCCGTCATGCCATCGCCCAACGGCATGTTCACATCGTTGCGCTGCGCGAGCAGGGCCCGCACCCGTTCGAGGTTGCCTTCACGCGCGGCTTCGGCCACAGCCGGCGACGCGTTGGTGGCACGAGTCGCGCCCGCCGCCAGCCGAACCGGCTGACGCGTATCGCCACGCACGCCCTGCGCACCGGCCGGTGACACCGCGAGCGCGAGGCTCGTGGCTCCGACGACACCGGTGAGCAGATGGTACCGCAACGGCTTTCGCATGCGGTGAATCCTCGGTCAGACGTTGGTATAAAGCGCGAACGGCGCCACGCTGTCGCCGAAGCTCGGCGCATCGATGTTGAACTTGTGCAGCAGCGACAGGAACACGTCGGCCATGGGCGTCCCGTCGGGCGCCTTGAGGTGCGTGTTGCCCGGAATCATCTGGTTGCCACCGAGCAGAATGAGCGGGCAGCGACGGTGATTGTGCACGTTACCGTCGGCCATGGGCGAGCCATACACGATGAGCGTGTTGTCGAGCAGCGTGCTGTCACCTTCCTGCGTTTCCTTGAGGCGCTGCAGGAAGTACGGCATCATCGCCACGTGGTACTTGTTGATCATGTTGAACTCCATCACCGCCGACTCACGGCCGCCATGGTGCGACGCGGGATGGAAGCCCTTGTTCGTACCGCTTTCCGGATACACGCGGCTCGAGGCATCGCGCCCCGTCTTGAACGAGAACACGCGCGTCATGTCACTCTGGAAGGCGAGCACCTGAATGTCGAACATGAGCTTCATGTGCTCTTCGAATGAATCGGGCACACCCACCGGCGCCTCGGGAATGGCGCGTTCTTCACCGCTGGAGTTCTTGGCTTCAACCTTCTGAATACGACGCTCGAGTTCGCGCACGTTGTCGAGATACTGATCGACACGTCGACGGTCGGTGGGGCCGAGCTGACGCTTGAGCGCGCCCATTTCGCCCACCACCCAGTCGAGGATGCTGCCGTTGTCCTTGCGGCGCGCCGAACGGTCGGCGTTGTCGGAGCCGGCACCGAAGAGCAGGTCGAACGCCGCGCGCGGATTGCGGATCATGGGCAACGGCTCGTGCGGCGACGCCCAGCTGATTGTGTCAGTGTACGCGCACGAGTAGTTGTACGTGCAGCCACCGGCCTGATCGAGATTCTCGATGCACAGCTGCATGCTCGGAATGGGCGTGTCCTGCCCGATCTTGCGCGCCACGATCTGATCGAAGCTGGTGCCCACGAACAGGTCGCTGCCCTGCGTCTGCTTGGGATGCGACTGCGTGAGGAACACCGCGCTCGACCGGAAGTGGTCGCCACCAATTTCCGGCGCGTCGAACGCCTCGGCCATGCGGCAGTCGGTGTTGCTGATGATGGAGAGATGCTGACGCCAGTCGGCGAGTGGCGACAGCGCGCTGTCGTTGTTGAACTCGAACTGACGGCCAACGCCTTCCGGGGCCCAGAGGAACTTCGAGGCGCCCCATGCATTGCTGCCGGCGGCACCGTGCACCGACTCGATGCACACGAGCCGCTGGTGACCGGTGGCAGCCGCGTTCCCCGCGCCGGCGAGGAACCGGCCGGCCGGCTCCATGGCATCGAGGTAGGGGAGGGCAATCGTGGCGCTCATTCCCTTCAGGAACGAGCGGCGTTCCAGCGTCTTCTGCGAGAGAAACTGCATCGTCGGTGCTCCTGAAGTGGTCAGTGCTGGTTGTCGTCGGCGGCCACGGGCTCGGCGCGCTTGGTCTGGAAAGCCTTGCTGTTCACTACGCCCATGACGAAGGCGGACATGCGGTAGTTCTGTTTGGCCGCGTCGCGCACGATGGCACGCACGGCAGTCATGTCGTGATCTTCGACTCGTCGGCCGAGGGCGTACGCCATGAGGTTTTCGGTGAAGTTGCGCATGAGCGGCAGCGGGCGCTTGAGCAGCGCCTTGGTCAGATCGGCCGTGGTGGTGATGGGCGTGCCGTCGTACAGATTGCCGCGGGTATCGAGCTGCGCGCCGTTTTCACGGAAGCGCAGCTTGCCGGTTACGTCGAAGTTGTCGAGCGCGAGGCCGATGGGATCCATGAAGTTGTGGCACGACTTGCAGGTGGGATTGGCCCGGTGCATCTCCATGCGCTCGCGCGTGGTGAGCACCTTGCCGTCCTTCGCGCCGGCCGTCTGCTCGAGGTCGGGCACGTTGGGCGGCGGCGGTGGCGGCGGTGCGCCCAGCAGCACCTCCATCACCCACTTGCCGCGCAACACCGGCGAGGTGCGATTGCCCAGCGACGTCTGCACGAGCACGCTGCCGTGGCCGAGCACCCCGCGACGCTGGTCGTCGGCGTAGGCCACCTTGCGGAAGTGCGAGCCGCTCACGTTGGGAATGCCGTAGTGCTTGGCGAGCCGCTCGTTCACGAACGTGCTTTCGGCGGTGAACGCCGTGAGCACGCTCCGGTCCTTGCGCACCATATCCACGAAGAACAACTCCGTTTCCTTCTGCATCGCGCTGGCGAGCAGCTGGTCGAAATCGGGGAAGAGGAACGCATCGGGCTTCACCTTCTCGAGGTCCTGCAAGCGCAGCCACTGCGCGGCGAAGCGCGTGCTGAGCGCCTCGGCGCGTGGATCGGCGAGCATGCGCTTCACTTCCGCGTTGAAGACAGCCGGCTGCGATAGGCGCTTGGTGCGGGCCAGGTTGATGAGCCGTTCGTCCGGGATGGTGCTCCAGAGGAAGAACGAGAGGCGGGTCGCCAGATCGAGATCGTCGATGCGGAAGTCCTTCCCTTCGGCCACGCCCGCGGGTGTGCGCTCGAAACGGAAGATGAAGTGCGGGCTGGCCAGCATCGCCTGCAGGCCCAATCGCACGCCGTCTTCGAATCCGTCAACGCCACCCGCCTTCGCGCCCTGATCATAGAAGCGCATGAGGGAGGTGCGATCGTTGTCGGTGAGCGGACGGCGGTAGGCGCGCGTGGCGAGACGCTCGAGAATGCTCTGCGCGCACACGCGCTGCGCGGCCGCAGCGGTCGGGGCGCACGTGAACACCTTGCGACGACTCGGCGAGTCGGACAGGCCGAGCACCTTGGTGGGGCCGGTGACCAGCACGTCCATGAGATAGGCGGGTTCGGTGGTGCCCGCCGATCCGTTGCCCTGCGACGCCCGCGACCACTCATGCGGCTTGATGAGATCTTCGTACGGGCCGTCGACGTTCTTCACGAAGCTGATGCTGACCGTACGCTGGCCACCCTTGATGGTGAGCGGTTCGGTCAGCAGATAGTCGGCGCCGAGCGGCAAGTCGGCCGACTCGCTGTTGCGGTTCACGCCGCGATCGTAGCGCAGCAGCGCGACGCGTTCCCCGTCGATGGAGATGTCGACGTCTTCGGTGGGACGACCAACACCGCCACCCACGTTGACGCGAATTTGGTAAACACCGTCGGCCGGGAAGGTATGCTTGACCACCATGCCGCCACGCGTACCGTAGGGCGCCCCTTCCACATGATCCCACGGATGCTGCGACGTGAACGGCGACGTCTTGTAGAGCACCTGCTGCAAACCGGCCTTCCGATCACCGATCGCGATGCGGCTGACCGCCGACGCGGCGTTGAGGAACCCCTCGAGCAGCGTGGGCGAAATCGCCTGCACGTCGGAGATGTTGTCGAAGTTCGCGCTCTTCTGGTCGAGCGGCAGCCAGTTGCCGGCGTCGACGTCGAGACCGAGCAGGTCGCGCACCACGCGCTCGTACTCAGCGCGATTGAGACGCTGGAAGGAGCGCGTACCCGGATTGATGGGCTTCGCGTCCATCGTCTGCTCGAGCGTTTCCGCGAGCGCGAGCAGCGTATCGCCACCCGGTCGCTTCGAGCCCGGCGGGGGCATCATTTCCGCGCGCAGCTTGCGAATGATTTTTTCGGTGGCGTCGCTTTCAGTGGCGCCGGCGAGGCTGTAGCCTCGCAGGTTGAGATTGCCGCGACGCATGGTGGGGTTGTGGCACGAGCCACAGTACTTCTGCACCGTGCTGTCGAGCGCGGCGATGGCCACGCCACGGGCACCGAACTTGGCGGGCGCGCGCGATGGGGTGATGGCGCGCGACAGCACCGGGTGCGTAGCGGCCACCGACACGGTGGATGAACCGCGCGGGGGCGTTGCCGAGGCGGCGCGATCGGGAGATGTGCGAACGGGATCGTTGGCGAGTAGCGACGAAACCATCGTCGCGGCTGCCGTGACTCCCGACCATGCGAAGAGAACCTTCATGCCAACCACTCCACGGAGTGCACGGCCCCTCGATGCGTGCCGCGCCATGCGGCACCATGCGTACGGACGTGCGTCGTCTACCTGCGAGAGCTGCTGCGGTGACACGGGCGCACCACGATCGGGAGGAAGGAGCCCGGAGTGGCAACAACACATACACAAAGACTGGGACCCACCGGCGCGGGAAACAGGCCGCGCACTGCAGGTCTCAGAAAATTACGCGGTAATGAGACAACCCGCTGCGATTTTGTTGAAATGCGCGCGGCCGCGCCGGGCGCCGCTGTTTACTGCGCCGTGATCACGCGCGGACGCAGCACGGCCGCCAGTACATCGTGCGCGGGCGTGGGCACGTTGAACTGCCGTCCGAGTCGTACCACGGCGGCCGTTTGGGCCTCGAATTCGCTTGGTCGCCGCGCCAGGAGATCGCGAGCCATGCTGGTGCGTTCGTCCGGCGGCAAACTATCGTACCGCTGCCACACCGTGGCCTTGGCGCCGGCTGGCCACTCCACACCAACGGCCTGGCCCACGGCAATGACCTCATCGAGCGCGGTATCAACAAGGCGCTCTATCCGGACGTGATCGAAAGCGTCTCCTTCACCGGCGGGCCGAGCGTCAC
>ERZ1645185.200-NODE-200-length-26094-cov-4.037213_pt1 | contig 26094 bp, 21 predicted proteins | sample MGYA00575351_ERZ1645185 | MGnify/ENA primary metagenome ERZ1645185 (study PRJEB40838, sample SAMN11284767) | freshwater sediment metagenome | isolation source: river sediment | host: Sediment | place: India: Jana village, Kanpur | collected 2015-12-17 ... | reverse complement strand
TGAATATTGGTATCGCCCCGTAGAAACCACAGTAACTCATAGATAATGGATTTCAAGTGGCATTTTTTCGTCGTCACTAAAGGAAACCCTGCAGAGAGATCAAAGCGCATTTGATAGCCAAAAATGGACAATGTTCCGGTTCCGGTCCTGTCCGATTTTTGATGGCCCTGATTAAGAATAGTGCGCATTAATTCAAGATATTGGTGCATAGTTGATGAGAATGCTTCTGAGAAGAAAAAACCAGGTGGCCCCTTATAAAGCTATAATAAGCACAACTTAATGATAGGAATTCTGATGCTTGCAACACTCATACAAAATAATACATCCATTAACGAATCTGTAACAGCTTCTCATGTTTTAGTGCTACTGCCAAAACTAGAAAAATTACCCAGTAAGTATGATTTGTGGGGAGAAGAAGCGCTAAATGCCTTTTTAGCCCGACGCCAAAAGGAGTTTAATCAACTCAGCGATACACCGGTATGTGCTAATTTACAAAATGGTTCTTTGTGCGCCTGGGTTATGGTGGATTTGGATCAATCGATATTCGATCAGTACACCTCAATACGGAAAGCTTTACAGCAACTATTGGACGAAGAGCCGAGCGCAGTCCACCTGGCAGTATATGGGAACTCTCACCAGAAGCAATTGCTGGCTAGATTGTCAGTGTATGTTGCTTGGGTAAATGGCGCCATTTTGCCGGTACGTAAACACAAACCGGATCGAAAGCCACTGGATACGATCTATTTATATGGTCACGAAGAAGCGGATAGCTTCATGCTGCTTCGTGCACAAGCGGAAGGGAATTTACTCGCGAGGGGATTAACGGTTTTGCCGCCGAATGAATTAACACCCAAAACGTATCGTGAGCAGATTAAGAAATTAGCTAACAATGAAAATTGGAACTATCAAGAATATGATCTAGCAACCCTACGTAAAATGGGTGCAGGTGCTTTCGTTGCGGTTGCACAAGGGAGCGACACGGAAGATGCTGCTATCGTGCATTTGCAACGCTATAGTTCAAAAAATCATTGCAAAACGATCGCTTTGGTCGGTAAGGGAATTTGTTTTGATACTGGTGGGCATAATCTGAAAAGTGCGCGGTATATGCACGGCATGCACGAAGATATGAATGGTTCCGCTGTAGCACTCGGCATTTTATTGGCGGCTACCCGCGCTGATTTACCGATTAATATCGATTGTTGGTTGGCGATTGCGCAAAACCAAATTAGTCCTCGTGCGTATAAACAAAATGATGTGATTACTGCAATCAATGGTACGACAATCGAAATTATCCATACTGATGCTGAAGGGCGCTTAATTCTAGCGGATACTTTAGCGCTAGCAGAAAAACTTAGTCCTGATTTGATTATCGATTTTGCAACATTGACAGGCAGCATGTATACCGCGTTAGGGTCGCGATACAGTGGTATTTTTACGAATCGTGATTATTTGGCGCAACATGCCCTGGAAGCTGGAACATTGAGCGGAGAGCGTGTTTGTGTTTTTCCGATGGATCACGACTATGAAATAGAGCTAGAGAGCAAGATTGCTGACACTAAACAGTGTAAATTGGATAGTGATTTTGATCATATTCTAGCTGCGCGTTTTCTGAATCGCTTTGTCAACGATATTCCATGGCTCCATATGGATCTTTCTGCCTGTAATCATAAAAATGGTCTGGGGGCTGTTGGGACCGATGTAACGGGATTTGGGGTGGCCTGGACAGTCACATTTCTACAGAAACTACCGAAGGCTTGAGGCTTAGCTAGTCTCGATCCAGATCAGCTGTTTTATTTCAGCAGTACGGCATGATTTCTTGAGCGCATAATGGTAGCTTAGGCGCTTTCGTAGTACTTTATTGCTACGCTCTTGTTTTTTTGAGACATATTCCCATATTGGTATTATTCGATTCAGGGAGTCTTATGTTCACAAAACGATTACCTGCTGTAGCAGGCTTGTTTTACCCAGACGATTGTCAAGTATTGGGTGATGAAATTAACCGCTATTTAGGGTTGGCATCTGATTCAGAGCTAATACCTAAAGCATTGATTGTTCCCCATGCGGGTTATATTTACTCAGGTGTGATTGCGGCGACTGGTTATAGGTTGCTGCGCTCGATTGCAACGCGCATACGGCGCGTTGTGCTATTGGGGCCAGCACATCGAGTAGCTTTTCGGGGATTAGCTCTACCAGGAGTCGATAGTTTTGTGACGCCATTAGGTCAGGTTGATATTGATGCTGATGCGGTTGAGCGTATAAAAAACTTACCCCAGGTTATCATCAATACCCAAGCGCATGAGCCAGAGCATTCACTCGAAGTACAAGTTCCTTTTTTACAAACAACACTTACTGAGTTTAAATTGCTTCCATTAGTTGTTGGGATGGCTTCGACCGAAGAAGTTGCTGAAGTACTCAATTGTGTGTGGGGGGGTGAAGAAACGCTGATTGTAATCAGTTCAGATCTGACTCATTATCTACCCTATGAGACTGCAAAGAGTGAAGATAGTAAAACGGCATTATCCATCCTACAGTTACGCCCACAAATTAATCATGAGCAAGCGTGTGGGGCGACCCCAATCAATGGTTTGCTAGCTGTAGCACGTCAACATCATTTAACAGCTCATTTGCTAGATTTACGAAACTCTGGCGATACGGCGGGATCACACCATCAAGTCGTTGGCTATGGTGCGTTTGCATTTACGGAATCGCATTCACCGCAAGAGAGGAGGCAGTATGCTACCTAACCACCAGGGGGAAACGTTGATAAAGATTGGGCGTGCTGCTATCGCGCAAGCATTAAACATCAATTTTCAATTCGATGTTGATGAGTCTGCATCCTGGCTAAAAGCGTGGGGTGCCAGTTTTGTTACGCTAACTCAGAATGATGAATTGCGCGGTTGTATCGGCTCACTCGAAGCCTATCGCCCCTTAGTTGCAGATGTTAAAAGTAATGCGGTATCGGCTGCCTTTCATGATCCACGCTTTTTACCGTTGAGTGCAGATGAATTTGTAACAGTTGCGATTGAGATTTCAGTTCTGTCACCAACCGAGAGGATGAATGTTCAAAATGAGGCGGATGCGATAGAACAAATCAGGCCAGGCATGGATGGGATTGTACTGGAGTATGGACGCTATCGAAGCACTTTTTTACCTCAAGTCTGGGATGAACTGAAGCAGCCTCAACAATTTTTAGCCATGTTAAAGCGCAAAGCGGGCTTGCCTGTTGATTTCTGGGCACCTGACCTAAAATTGGCTCGCTACACGGTTAGTAAATGGCGTGAAACCGATGTTGTGGGAGGTTATCAACATGGATGAGTTAATTAGCCTTGAGGAGCGATATCCAGCTAAATATTGGCATCAACTGCAAGATGGTCGTATTCAGTGCGATCTATGTCCACGTGACTGTAAATTGCATGAAGGGCAGCGTGGCGCTTGTTTCGTTAGAGGGAGATCAGGCAATCAAATGGTATTGACCACCTATGGACGATCATCTGGTTTTTGTGTTGATCCCATTGAAAAAAAACCGCTCAATCATTTTTATCCAGGCAGTAGCGTGCTATCGTTTGGTACTGCAGGTTGTAACTTGGCTTGCAAATTTTGCCAGAATTGGGATATTTCAAAATCACGTAGTGTTGATAAATTGGCAGATCAAGCTAGCCCTGAAACCATTGCATTGACCGCGAAAAGCTTAGGTTGTAAAAGTGTTGCATTTACTTACAATGATCCAGTTATTTTTGCTGAATATGCAATGGATGTTGCAGATGCTTGCCATGCACAGGGTATCAAGACGGTTGCGGTTACGGCAGGTTATATTCATGCTCAACCCAGAGTAGACTTTTTTGCCAAGATGGATGCGGCCAATGTTGATCTCAAAGCGTTTACTGAATCATTCTATGTGAAGCAAACAGGATCTCATTTGCAGCCGGTGCTTGATACACTGCAATATCTTAAGCATGAAACCAATGTATGGCTTGAGATAACAACTTTGCTGATTCCCGGATTAAACGACTCGGCTGAAGAACTCCAGGCATTAAGTGAGTGGGTAGTAAATAAGCTGGGTAGCGAAGTTCCTTTGCATTTTTCTGCATTTCATCCTGATTATAAAATGAGAGATATTGAAGCAACTCCGGTAAGTAAATTAATCGAGGCAAGGCGGATTGCAGTGGCAGCGGGGCTTCACTATGTTTATACCGGCAATATCCATTATCCTGAAGGTGATACAACTTATTGTTCTTCCTGTGGCAAAGCGTTGATTGAGCGCGACTGGTATGAAATTAAGCATTTTGGTTTGACCGCCGAAGGCCATTGTCCCGATTGCGGGACTCCAGTTGCTGGGTGCTTTGGTAAATCGGCTGAACATTTTGGTCGGCAGCGTATTCCGGTTTTTTTAGGGCATTCATGATGGCTACCGTATCAATTTTAGATGGTGCAACACGACTAGATGGTGAATTAATACTACCTTCAGATGCGCAAGGTATCGTGGTTTTTGCGCATGGTAGCGGTAGCAGCCGATTCAGCCCTCGCAATAACTATGTAGCTAAAGTTATTCAAGCGCGTGGCCTCGGGACATTGCTGTTTGATTTATTGACTCCACAGGAAGATCAAAATTATGCGACTCGCTTTGAAATTGGTTTGTTGACACAAAGGTTACTTGCTGCGACAGCCTGGTTGAAAACCGAGGTTAACACCCAAGCGTTAAAAATTGGATACTTTGGCGCAAGTACTGGAGCTGCAGCGGCTTTACAAGCTGCTGCAAAGCTAGGAAACAAAATTGCAGCCGTCGTATCACGCGGGGGACGTCCTGACCTTGCGGGTGAGCAAGCTTTAGTAAAAGTGATGTCACCAACTTTACTTTTGGTGGGTGGTGCAGACTATGGTGTCATCGAATTGAATCAGCAGGCTTATTCACGATTACAGTGCACGAAACAACTTTTATTAATTCCTGGAGCAACGCATTTGTTCGAAGAATCTGGCACGCTAGAGCAGGTAGCAAACCAAGCTGCGCATTGGTTCATCCGATATCTAACCGATACCGCAGAGTAGCATTAATGGTTACTCGCCTTTAAGGAATCAATAACTTCTTCATCAGTTACTTGAGGGAAAGATTGGTAAAATTGCCCAACAGCATAGAAATTAAGGGGTGATTCCAGACAGATGATTTCGTCTGCGTAGGGTTTTATTCTTTTTAGCGTGTCTGGCGGTGCTACGGGTACAGCGCAGATTAGCTTTTTCGGATGTTTCGCTTTTAAAGCGTGTAGCGCTGCTATCATGGTTGATCCCGTAGCTAATCCATCATCGATTACAATAACAATCCGATTTTCTGGATCAAATGGAGGACGAATCGGGGTATATTGCTTGCGTCGTTCCTTTATTGTTTTTAACTGAGCCGCTTTTTCGGTTTCCATATACTGAGATTCGTGCACATACTGCTCTGCATAATCTGTCAGATAGGTCCAACCATTTTCGTCAATGGAGCCAATGGCAAATTCCGGGTTTCCTGGTGCCCGCAGTTTTCTGACCAATACTATGTCTAAATCACCGGAAAGCGTATCAGCAATTATTTTTCCCATCGGAACAGCTCCTCGCGGAATCGCTAAAATAAGCGGGTGGCAATCACGATAGTGGTTAAGTTTATGAGCTAATTGGTTTGCTGCGTCATTACGATCACGGAACATATTGACTCAATGCTGGATAGGGTTATTAAACTAAGTGTTTATTTTATTAAACCTTTCTTAGTGAGTATAACTTAGAAGCAAAGTTGGGGATGGGTAATTATTTTCAGAAAAATAACCCTTACGCGCTGCTTTATTTCTTACGTTTCGACGATTTTCTTTCTTCGAATTCAAATCCAATTTTATTATCAGGGGTAACTACAAGATAGGCAGAGAAAGGTCGACCTTTCTTAGAAATGAAATTGGTTAATAAATCCGTTCTTTTGTTCTCAAGTAATTTAATTAACTGTTCTTGCTCAATAGCACGGTTAAGGATGACTTTACCTACTTTAAAACTGCACGTATGGTTTGCACCGATCGCTTTTTCACAGACATAGTTAGGGCCATGTTCATAAACAGCGTGATTACACTGAGGACATGTTCCCAATGATTGATAATTCGAAAAATCAACGGGTTCTGTTTCTAAACTTTCGTCATTGCCAAATTCAAATTTCATTTCAAAATCATCGGTGAGCTTAATGCTGGCATTAAACAGGCGCCCCATCTTGCTTCTAAATCCTAGCAAAGGGCCAACTTCTCGTTTAGAGATGAGAGTTTCCATTTCTGCTACTTCAAACTGGCGTCCGGCTAATATCTTCCACAACGCAAAGTCACACTGCTGACACTGAAATTTTTTATAGGTTTCGTGCAGGATACCGCCACACTTAGGGCAGGGTGTTTTAAGCGTTGCAAAATCCCCACTAATCGTTTCTCCTCGATGATTTTTCGCTTGATCAACCATATGCTTGGTCATCTCAGCGATTTTACTCATAAAATCCTGTCGTTTTAGTTGACCTTGCTCAATTTGCCGGAGTTTATATTCCCAATCGCCCGTCAACTCGGGTGAGATCAATTCAGGAATTTTTAATCCGCGTAATAATGTTATCAATGAGAATGCTTTAGCTGTTGGTACTAGCTCTTTTCCTTCGCGTAGCAAATAATGCTCAGAAACTAGGCCTTCGATGATTGCAGCTCGTGTCGCAGGCGTGCCTAATCCTTTGGAACTCATCGCTGCACGGAGCTCTTCATCTTCAACTAACTTACCAGCACCTTCCATAGCCGATAGAAGGGTTGATTCATTAAATCTGGCAGGTGGGCGGGTTTGATTAGCGATCGTTTCGATGTCTTCGGTTTTGACAGGTGAGTTAGGATCAATTGCAGCCAGTGTTGAATTTTCCTGATCACTATCAGGAGTAGGATTTGATTTACCATAAACAACCTGCCATCCGGGATTGACCATAATTTTACCTTCTGTTTTGAAGGTTTCATCCGCTACTCGCGTGATTCTAGTGGTTATGAGATATTCAGCGGAGGGATAAAAAATGGCTAAAAAGCGTTTTGTGACTAAATCATAGAGCTTTAATTCTGGCTCACTGAGTTTTTTGGGTTCGAGTGAAGTCGGAATAATGGCAAAGTGATCTGAAATTTTGGAATTATTAAAAATTCGTTTATTGGGTTTTACCCAATCGGAGACAAGAATTTGACTGGCAAACTCGCGATAGGGGCTATTTGAGAATGATTGTAAAGTTTCTTTAACGGTTTCGAGATAATCTTCGGGTAGCGCGCGCGAATCAGTCCTTGGGTAGGTTAACACCTTATGCTTTTCATAAAGTGCTTGTGCGAGACCAAGGGTTGACTTAGCAGAGAATCCAAAACGGCTATTGGCTTCTCTTTGCAGACTTGTTAAATCATAGAGAAGCGGGCAAGTTTCTTTGGCTGGTTTACTTTCTTCACTGGCGGTACCTAATTTACCAAGACATTTTAGTTTGATTGCTTCGGCATTAGCCAGATCCCAAATACGCTCTGCTCGGGTGTCTGTGTTCTCTTTATTTTTGCTAAATTTTTCATCAAACCATTTGCCTTTATAGGAATGACTGTTAGTAGTGAAGGTAGCATGGAGTTCCCAGTAATTCTTAGGAACAAATTTTTTGATAGCTTCTTCTCGCTCAACCAGGATTGCTAACGTGGGTGTTTGAACACGACCTACTGTTGTTTTATGAAATCCCCCTTCTTGGGAATTAAACGCAGTCATCGCGCGAGTGCCATTGATTCCTACCAGCCAGTCTGATTCGGATCGACTGACTGCTGCTTCGGCCAAAGGTTGTAAATCATTGTCGTTAAGTAGATTATTAAATCCTTGTTTAATGGCGGATGGTGTCATGGATTGGAGCCACAAGCGTTTAATAGGTTTTTGGGTATTGCTATGGCGTACAATATAACGAAATATGAGTTCACCTTCACGCCCCGCATCACACGCATTAATTAATGTGTCGACATCTTTTCGTTTGATGAGCTTGGTCAGAGTTTTTAAGCGAGTCGCTGTTTTTTCTAAAGGAACCAGATCAAAATGAGGGGGTATGACGGGTAAGTTGTCAAAGCTCCATTTACCGCGTTTGACTTCGTATTCTTCAGGGACTGCTAATTCAAGCAAATGCCCAACAGCAGAGGATAGAATGTACTCATCATTCTCGAAATAATCAGCTTCTTTAGTAAAATTCCCTAGAACCTTGGCAATATCGTTTGCAACAGAAGGTTTCTCAGCGATAATCAGCTTTTTACTCATAAAATTCTGTTATTACTTGGTTAGATATTTTTTTAAGGTGATTGGGGTTATGTTAGCACTTTATCTGATGATGGCCAGATTGAGTAACTAAAGATATTGAAGGGTAATCTGCACAGTAGGGTTATTTTTTAAGTTTTTTCATGGAATTAGAGACTCGTTATGAGTCAATATTAATGGCGATTCCGTGGATTGCTGGCAATAAATAATTTTTCGATTAAATCATGATTCGTTAACTGGTTTTGTACCCATAGATCAAACATGACGACTAATTTGATTTTATCCAAGCAGGAGCTATTGCCATCCATCTGGAGAATACGATCAATTAATAATTCACGTTGTAATGAATTAAGTATACCGGCTTGCTCAAGAAAAAGAATAAAACCTTGACTCTCAACGTCAATGATCTCTAATTCAGACGAAGAATAAATCCGGAACGATTTGCTTTCAGACAAAGTTGGTGGATATTTTCCTGCCTCATGTTTTGTATGATCTGATAGCCAGCCAAGAATTTGGCTAATTTCATCTTCTCCAAACCCTGCCAGCGTTAGCTTTCGTGTTAAGGTTGCTGAATCTGGGCAATTTTCAGAATCAAAATAATTTTCAAATAAGTAGATCAAAATCTCGAACATTGCTTCACTCTTCATGATTATGTTTCGCATTAGAATTTAATGAATTGTATTTCTAATCAACGAATTCGTTGATATCGACCACCCGGTAAACTTGCTACAACTCCATCTAATTCCAGAGCTAATAGCATGGCGGATACTGTTTCTACAGTCAAGCCACTCCGAATACACAATTTGTCGATATCAATTGCTTCATAGTCTAAATGAGAAAGTAGAATAGCGTTTTCTTGGGGATGAGTTTGCTCAATTGTTTCGTCGGTTGTTAGCTTGCTGGGTAAGTTAAGCGGCTGATAATTAAACTCATCGAGAATATCATTAATATTTTCTACAAGTTTTGCGCCTTGCTTAATCAATGCATGACAACCTTTCGACAAAGGTGAATGAATTGATCCCGGAATCGCCATGACTTCGCGTCCTTGTTCCAGGGCCTGTCGGGCTGTGATGAGTGAGCCGCTTTTTAAAGTAGCCTCAATGACGAGACAGCCAAGACTAATACCACTTATAATCCGGTTTCTACGAGGAAAATTTCTTCCGATTGCGGGCATTCCTAACGGGAATTCAGAGATGAGTGCTCCTTCTTTGGCTAATTGGTGAGCTAGCTGGTGATTTCTGGCAGGATAAACGATATCCAATCCGGTACCGACAACCGCAATACTCCCTGAAGAACCCAGTAGAGCGCCCTGATGTGCTGCTGTGTCAATACCTAATGCCATACCACTCACGACACAAAAACCAGCGCTGCTGGCAGCTTCAGCAAATGCACTCGCATTAACAATGCCTTGGGGCGTACCGTTACGACTCCCGACGATTGCAATAGAGGGACTATTAAGAAGTTTGCGTTGACCCTTTAGATAAAGCAATGGAGGAGGGTCAGCTATATTCAGCAGTTGCTTGGGATAATCATCGTCGCTTAGTGTGATGATCGCGTTAGCAGGGTCCTCAAGCCACTTTAGTGTAGCAGCTATTCTATTTTGATCAACGCGACGATCAACGATATTTGTGGCAGTTTGCTTTTTTACATAGCGCTCAAGTTGCTGAGTCTCAGCATTTAGGATATCCGTAGGATGATTAAAATTTATAAGTAGCTTACGAAAGGATTCATCGCCAAGCCCCTCAATTAAGCTGAGGGTTAGCCAGGATTCAATATCTGGCTGAATATTCATAACCAATTAAATTGTTGTTATTAATTTATTTTATGGTGTTTGCACGGCATCAAATACTTTAATTGCTTGAGCGCTGTGCAAAACAAGAGCATACGATACTTTATCAAAAACTCGAAATAGAAACACTAAACCAATGCGTTCGTCCGGTAACGATACGACCTTGCTATCTTGCAATTTAGCGGTGCTTTTACGATAAACAGCAAGCACGTGACCTACTTCCAACCCATCATATGATCCTTTATTGAGTGCAATAATCGCATTTTGACCAATTTCAGTTACACCGCCATAAACTGAAATGATTCGCCCTTTGATAGAAAAATCTGGCGAACGGGGAATATAGTCATCGACATCCAATGTAGAAGCAGGAATGAGTCGATCACCTTTGAGAATTTCCTGTGCTGAATGTGTGATTTTGACTGAACTGATTGTGTCAAAATTTAATACTTCTACATCACCAAGATAAGCGGCCTCGTAGCCAAGAATGCGATCATTATCTTCTGGGTCGATGAGTGGTTTTCCTGTGCGGAAAACTTGCCAGGCCATACCTTGATCAAAAGGCATATTTTGTACATAGATTGTATTCCCTGTACTTAATATAACGCGATTATCGCTGGAGCCTAATATTAATGGTGCTTGTTCCAACCCATTCTTTTCAATGACTAAGGGTTTGCTTAAGAATGGCTTGAGTTTTTTGGAGGGAATCGACGGAATTTTCTCGATCTCAAGTTTCTCAATGCGCATTTTAGGTGAGAGTTTGATCGTCGCTTTTTCATTCGCAAGCATTAGCTTACTGTTTCCATCCGGGGTTCGGACTAAAACAATAATATCGCCAGGATAGATGTTGTTTGGGTTTTTGATTTGTTTTTGGTTAATATCCCAAATCTCTGTCCATCGCCATGGATCTTTGAGATAGCGAGAGGCGATTCCCCAAAGCGTGTCCCCTTGAGATACAACGTATCGTTCAGGAGCGTTAGCGAGTAATTCGACATCTTTTGCTTTTGCGACCCGGTCAGAAAATATACTGATAGCTAAAATCATCGCTATAATGGAAATAGTACGCATAAATTTATTTTTTCCAGGAGTTTAGTGGGGACAAAACAAAATGGATTTGAATTCGAATACCATCACTGGGATTTTACGATTTAACTTCAGCATTCAGTAGCGTGAATTACGCATATTTGTTATGGCAATTCTGAAAATATTACAGTATCCAGATGAGCGATTGCATAAGATTGCGACAGTTGTGCCAGAAATAACTCAAGATATTCATTTGCTGGTTGAGAATATGGCAGAGACAATGTATCACGCATCAGGAATCGGGTTGGCTGCAACGCAAGTTAATGTTCATCAGCGTGTAATTGTCATCGATATTTCAGAAACACATGACCAATTAAATGTATTTATTAATCCAGAAATAATAGCTAAGACAGGCATCGCTGAGTTTCGAGAAGGGTGCTTATCGTTACCTGGAATATTTGATAAGGTTGAGCGCGCTGCGCTTGTTACGATCAAGGCAATGAATCTTAAGGGAGAGTACTTCGAGATGCAGGCAGAGGGTCTACTTGCGGTATGTATACAACATGAAATCGATCATCTAGAAGGAAAAGTTTTTGTTGAATATTTGTCGCAATTAAAGCAATCAAGGATCCAAACAAAACTAAAGAAACAGCAGCGTCTTACTAAATCTTCGGTGTTATCGATGAACGCTTGATGATACATCGGGTTTGATTTCCATGAGGATAATTTTTGCTGGCACGCCTGCTTTTGCTGCAATAGCATTGAAAGCACTCATTGACGCACAATTTCAAATTGTACTCGTTTTAACGCAACCGGATCGACCTGCGGGTCGGGGATTGAAACTCCAAGAAAGCGAAGTCAAGAAAGTGGCGAGCGAGTATTCAATTCCGGTCTTGCAGCCGACCACGTTAAAGTCAGATGCTACACGAGATCAATTAATGTCATTTGCAGCAGATGTCATGATTGTAGCTGCCTATGGACTTATCTTACCAGAGTCAATTTTGCGATTACCGTTGCATGGCTGTTTAAATATTCATGCATCGCTATTACCAAGATGGAGGGGGGCGGCCCCGATTCAGCGTGCTATTCAAGCTGGAGATCAAGAAACGGGAATAACGATCATGCAAATGGATCAAGGTTTAGACACGGGTGCCCTTTTATTGCGAAGGGCCATTCCAATCAATGCAGCTGATACGACACAGTCGCTGCATGACAATTTAGCTCAATTAGGTGCGCAATGTATTATTGAAGCGCTTTGTTTGTTGCAACAAGGAAAATTGTTTGCTGTTGAGCAGAATGACGCCGAAGCTTGCTATGCGCGTAAAATTGAGAAAGATGAAGCGAGAATCGATTGGCATCTCGATGCTGTAGTGATCGATCGTAGCATTCGCGCATTTAATCCCTATCCTGTTGCTTTTACCAGTCATCAATCTACACCGCTGAAAATATGGCAAGCGCGCATTGAACAGAAATTTTCTGGGCAACCGGGTGAGATTGTTAATATCGATAATGATGGTATTACTGTTGCTTGTGGTAGGCACACTATCGTTTTGGAGATGATCCAAAGAGCTGGGGGGAAAAAATTGCCAGTAAAGGATTTTCTTAAGGGATATTCAATGAAATTGGGTGAGTTTATGGTCTAATCGTGTGTTAGATACTGATTAACTTGCAATTGGGTAGTATTTGAGACGTTTAGGAGGAAGTAGCATAGCCGATCCTGGTATGATGAAAATTCAGCAGTTTGCTGTAGATTCAGTTGAGATAGTTTTATCTGGAAAAAATTTGACCTTGGTGCTACAAGCGCTCTGGCATCAAAATCCGCTGCTATCATCGCAGCAACGCGGTGCTATCCAAGACATAATTTATGGTGTTTTGCGCTATCTCGGTCAATTGGAGGCAATATTGGGTCAATTAGCAAAGCGATCCTTGCCAGACAAAAGATTACGAAATCTACTTTTGGTAAGTTTATACCAGTTGAATTATAGTAAAGCACCACACTATGCAGTTGTGGATTGTGCTGTTGCAACCACACGAAAACTAACTAAGAGTAAAGGCGCGGTAGGTTTAGTTAACGCGATTCTTAGAAATTTTCTAAGAAATAACAAGTCTTTGCTGGATATGACCGATACCCATGAAACAGGGCGATTCTCACATCCTCAATGGTGGATCGATAAATTAAAATACCAATATCCACAACAGTATGAAGCAATTTTACTGGCTAATAATCGCCACCCTCCGATGACATTGAGAGTAAATCGCCTCAGAACTAGTATCGCAGATTACCAAGCACTGCTTAACCAGTGTGAGATTGAAAATCACCAAATATGGGATAATGCGCTCATGCTATCCAAACCAGTACCAGCCCAAAAATTACCAATGTTTGAGCAAGGTTATGTCTCGATTCAGGATGCCGGTGCTCAATTGGCCGCATCTTTTCTAGATGTCGGTGATGGAATGAACGTGCTGGATGCTTGCGCTGCTCCAGGCGGGAAAAGTACCCATTTAATGGAAATTGCAGATTTGCAGTTGACGGTCATGGATACTGACCAGCAACGTTTAGTCCGAGTATCTGAAAATTTTAAGCGATTGGGAATTGAGCCCTTCCGGCAAATTTGTGGTGATGCAACCTCCCCGTTTTCATGGTGGGATGGCAAGCCTTTTGATCGAATTTTAGCGGATGTTCCCTGTAGCGCTTCTGGAGTTGTGAGTCGACATCCTGATATAAAGTGGTTGCGGCGTATCTCTGATCTTCCTATGTTTGTAAATTTGCAACAAAATATCTTGGAGGCACTATGGCCACTCCTTAACAGCGAAGGAAAGTTGCTCTATGTGACTTGCTCCGTGTTTGTTGAAGAGAATTGCCAGCAAGTAAAAAGCTTCTTGGATAGACATCCCGATGCCCGTTTACTTCCGATCACTCATGCAGAAATCAATAACGGGCAATTGCTACCTAACTGCTTCCACGATGGTTTTTATTATGCCTTATTTTATAAGCTATAACGGCATGAATTGGTTGGTAAGATTTGCTGGGTTGCTGATATTGGGGCTTATGCTCATTGTTGTGACCATTCAGTCGGCTTATAGCGAAGGTAATATAAAAATCAAATCATTTGCATTAGAGGCAACAGGCGTTGGCTATCAGATTAATGTTGACGCAGCAATAGAATTAAATAATACCTTGGAGCAGGCTCTTGAGAAGGGTATCGTTTTGTATTTTGTAATTAAATTTGCATTGATCGATACCAAATGGTATTGGGTTGATGATGAAGTAGCTAGAAGTAAATTACGAATCGGCCTGAGCTACAACGCGCTAACCCGACAATATCGACTGAGTCACCGATCTAAATCGCAAGGGTTTGATACATTAAGCGAGGCACTTCAAGAACTGGGGATCCAACATCATATTCCAGTTGAAGAAAAATTGAAGCTAAAACCCAATATGGAATACTTAGCTAGTTTGCAAGTATGGCTTGATGCTTCTCGTTTATCTAAGCCGTTTCAACTTGAATCATTAAGCTCTAAAGAATGGAATTTAAGTTCAGAGAAAAAAGAGTGGCGTACTAAACTGCCTGTGGCGCATTCATTTTCAATTCAATAATAATCTGTGAAATATCTTATTTTCCTTGCTACAGGATTAAGTGTCATCTTGTTGTTTCTCCTGGCGACAGCGGGAGCGAATACTGATTTTCTTGGTAAATTTTATCGGTGGCTGATTGTACTCAATGTTTTTTTTGTGTTGCTGCTTCTCGGTATCGTTGTTTTTTTATTATGGAGATTAAGAAAGAGGCTTAAAACACGTGTTTTTGGTTCGCGGCTGGCGCTCCGGCTATTAGTGGTTTTTTCGTTAATGGCGATTCTACCAGGAGCATTAGTATATGGAATCTCAGTGCAATTTCTCGGAAAGAGTATCGAATCGTGGTTTGATGTCAAGGTTGATCAAGCACTTGAAGGTGGAATCAATCTCGGTCAAACCATGCTGGATAATTTATTGGAAGAGTTAGAAAAAAAAGCCAAGGTCACAGCTTTAGCGCTCGCAGACTCGCCTTCCCAAACTCTTTCTTCGTTAAATCAGCTTTTGGCGCATTCCTATATTCAGGAAGCAACCTTATTCAATCAAGATGGAAAAGCGATTGCATTTTCAAGTCTTGATGATGTCGCGCTATTTCCAGAAATACCCAATGCAACTGCTATGCGACACATTAGAATGCAAAAGAGCTATAGTGCTGTCGAATCAATTCCCAATAAAGGTCTATTTTTACGTGTATTGGTTCCTGTTAATGTACTGAGTCTGGAAGATGATATTCGTGTGTTGCAGGTGTTACAGCAGGTACCTTCTGGTCTCGCCGAAAATGCAGAGATCGTTCAAACAGGATATCGGAATTACCAGGAATTGGTACTATCCAAACAGGGAATTACGCGGCTATATAGTGTGACTTTAACGTTTGCGCTACTGCTAGCCCTTTTCTCAGCGCTTGCTAGCGCTTTTCTTATCAGCGAAAAACTAAGTGCGCCACTGGGTATGCTTGCTGAAGGTACACGTGCTGTTGCTCAGGGTGATTTTAGCAGGCGACATCAAGTTTTTAGTAATGATGAGCTAGGTGTTTTAACGGAATCGTTTAACTTGATGACCGAGCAATTAGATCTGGCTCGTGCTAATGCACAACAAAGTCAGCATGAGATTGAGAGTGCGCGTGCTTATTTAGAAAGTATACTGGCGAATCTTTCTTCTGGGGTGATGGTATTTGATGATAAGTTAAAAATAAGAACTGTTAATCGCAGCGCTGAACAAATTTTGCAAATTCCATTAATTTATCTTGAAGGTCTCGCGATTGATGAGTGCGTTGAGAAAGAACCTAAGTTTCATTTGCTGGCATCAGAAATACAAAATGGATTTGGGTTGACCCAAACTGGAGAATGGCAAAGGCAGGTGTTGCATTTTAGTGAGAATAAAGACCAAGTTCTGCTATTGCGCGGGACGCGATTGCCTGAATCTTCGGGCGGCGGTGGCATAGTGGTATTTGATGATATTACAGGGTTATTGCAGGTGCAGCGTACGGTGGCCTGGGGAGAGATCGCACGTCGCCTGGCTCACGAAATAAAAAATCCTCTGACCCCAATCCAACTTTCTGCGGAACGGATGCAGCATAGGCTAATGGAAAAATTAAGTGGGCAAGATGCTAAGATTCTGCAACGTTCGACTGAAACTATTGTTAACCAGGTTGAAGCCTTAAAAAAGATGGTAAATGAATTTAGTGAGTACGCGCGTATTCCTGAATTAGAAATGGTTCAAATTGATTTTAACCGGCTGATTCATGAGGTTCTGGCTTTGTATGAGACCTCTAATGCTAAAGTCGAGAATTCTCAGTGCCCTGAAATAAAGCTGGCACTATCTTCTGATCTTTTATTGATCCGCGGCGATCCAGCAAGATTACGGCAAGTGATTCATAACTTATTACAAAATGCGCAAGATGCGCTAGCAGATACTAAGAATGGTACGATTATGGTGAGTACTGATATGATTCCAGGAAGTGTTAAGTTGTGCATTGTCGATAATGGGAAGGGTTTTGCCGAAGAAATTAAAACGCTTGCTTTTGAGCCCTATGTAACGACTAAGCCAAGAGGTACAGGACTTGGGTTGCCGATTGTCAAAAAAATTGTTGATGAACATAACGGTACAATTCAGATTGAAAATGTTCAACCACATGGCGCAAAAGTTACAATCACGTTGCCGGTGATTAATTCTGGGCAAGCGGCATCAACTTATGAATCAAGTGGTGTGAGGGCGGGATAGCGCTTTGTTAAAGCATAATGAGGACCAAGGAAGCGGGTTGAACTCAGATACGAAAGGAGTGATAGATGGCCAACAATACTATTCTGGTTGTTGATGATGAAATTGGCATACGAGAATTATTATCTGAGATTCTGAGTGATGAAGGTTATCGGGTAGTATTAGCGGAAAACGCAGAACAGGCACGTGCTTGCCGTAATCAGAGTCGCCCCGATTTGGTATTGCTCGATATATGGATGCCCGATACAGACGGCATCACTTTGCTCAAGGATTGGGCTAATAGTGGCTTGCTGACGATGCCGGTTGTGATGATGTCGGGTCATGGAACGATCGATACTGCAGTTGAAGCAACGCGCATCGGTGCTGTTGATTATTTAGAAAAGCCAATACCTCTTCAGAAATTACTGAGTACAGTTAAGCAAGCACTTCGAGGAGGACAAAGTAAGCCAGCCTTAACCATTTCTTTAGCTAATTTAGGAAAGGGACCGCAAGTTGTTGAATTGAAAAAGAAACTAGAGCAGATTGTCAATCTGATGTCGCCAGTTTTATTGGTGGGTGAATCGGGTGTAGGTGTTGAGCATTGTGCTCGTTTCTTGCATCGCGTTAATACTCCCTGGGTTGAGCCAGAGCAGCTTTCTTTTCTAGCAGATAATCCTCTGGGAATTTTGGATCAGGTAAAAAATGGGTTACTTTTTTTTAGAGAGATTGGTGGTCTTAATAAGCTAGAACAAAAAGGTTTGCTGCTTTTGTTGGGAAAACTGGAGAAATTTAACGTTCGATTGGTTTGTGCTACGACGCATCGCCTAGCGGAGTTAACTGCGCAAGGTACATACAATTCAAAATTGTATGAAATGCTGAGTAATTTAACAATTAATGTACCTTCATTAAGAACGCATCGTGAGGATATTCCAGAACTTGCCAATCAACTTCTTTCAACAAGCATTGAAACAGGAGAAGTCCCTTTTGTTCATTTTAGTACGGCAGCTCTTAACACGTTACGTAATTATGACTGGCCTGGAAATTTGACGCAATTGAAGAGCGTTGTGCATTCTCTGGCGCTAACGTGTACGAGTAGTGAAATTAGTGCAGAAGAAGTTCAGCAGGTACTTACCCCCCCATTATCACCTACCTTATCTGTTACACCCGATATACCACTTAATGTTTCATTGCGAGAAGCGCGTGATTTGTTTGAGAAGAATTATTTTGAAAAGTTAATTGACCAGGAAAGCGGCAATATGACACGGGTTGCAGAAAGAGCAGGTCTTGAACGAACACATCTTTATCGTAAGATAAAGATGCTTGGAATTAAGCTGCGTAGCCACGGTAGTTAAGTTTCAACCTCGCATCGTGGAATCGATATTGTAGAGGACTCTAAGTTAGTAGATAATAACAGCTTTTGCCAACTTGCCTTGTCAATTTTTTGATAAGGGAGGTTTCGTTTTGATCACTATTGGGGAGCTAGTATATAAATGGGAGCATTTGGGGATTTTAAAGCGCCAGTATTCAAGAATCTAACAAGCGCAATTCGTGCATTGGCGATGGATGCGGTACAAAAGGCTAATTCTGGTCATCCAGGCATGCCAATGGGTATGGCAGAGATTGCGGAAGTGCTTTGGGTTCATCATATGCGCCATAACCCTAATAATCCTAAGTGGGCTGATCGTGATCGTTTTGTATTATCAAATGGCCATGGCTCAATGTTGATTTATGCTTTGCTCCACTTAACTGGATATGATGTGTCAATTGAAGACATAAAAAATTTCAGACAACTCCATTCCAAAACACCAGGTCATCCTGAGTATGGATATACGCCGGGTGTAGAAACGACAACGGGACCATTAGGGCAAGGTATTACGAATGCGGTGGGTATGGCACTCGCAGAAAAAATTCTTGGAGCTGAGTTTAATCGACCCGGTTTTGATATCGTCAATCACTATACCTATGTGTTTTTAGGTGATGGCTGTTTAATGGAAGGGATTTCTCATGAGGCTTGCTCATTAGCAGGAACACTTGGTTTGGGTAAACTCATCTGCTTCTACGACGATAATGGAATCTCTATCGACGGTCATGTGGAAGGTTGGTTTACGGATGATACACCGAAACGCTTTGAAGCCTACGGTTGGCATGTAATCCCGAATGTAAACGGTCACGACCCAGAAGCAATCGAAGCGGCAATCGAAGAAGCTAAGAAAAAACTAGATAAGCCATCCATGATTTGCTGCAAAACAGTTATTGGTATGGGTTCTCCGAATAAAGCCAATACTCATGCGGTACATGGAGCAGCTCTCGGTGATGAAGAAATAGCAGCGACTAGACCTCACATAGGTTGGCACCATCTACCATTTGAAATTCCAAAAGAAGTCTACGATGCATGGGATGCACGTGCAAAAGGTAAGAAACTTGAAAGTGAATGGAATCAGAAATTCTCGGAATACAGTCAGAAGTACCCGAAAGAAGCTGCTGAATTTACACGGCGAATGAACGGTGATTTGCCTAAAGACTGGTCAGCGCATGTTGAGGGTGTGGTAGGGCGTGTGAATGCTAAGGCTGAGACGATTGCTACACGTAAAGCTTCCCAAAATGCAATTGAGGGTTTAGCCCCGGCGCTACCTGAATTACTTGGGGGGTCAGCAGATTTAGCTGGTTCTAATCTTACCTTGTGGTCTGGTTCTAAAGGAGTGAGTAATGAATCGGGCGGTAATTATATTTATTATGGTGTAAGGGAGTTTGGGATGAGCGCAATCATGAATGGGTTGTCGCTGCATGGCGGTTTTATTCCCTATGGTGGTACTTTTCTCATGTTTTCAGAATATGCACGAAATGCATTACGCATGGCAGCGTTAATGAAGATTCGGAGCATTTTTGTGTTTACACACGATTCAATTGGGCTAGGCGAGGATGGTCCAACGCATCAACCCGTTGAGCAAACAGCAACGTTACGGCTAATTCCTAATATGGATGTTTGGAGACCGTGTGACACGATTGAATCGACAGTAGCTTGGGCGCGTGCGATCGAGCGGAAGAATGGACCAACCACACTAATATTTAGTCGCCAGAATTTGCCTTTCCAGAAACGGAATGTTGATGTTATTAAGTTAATCGATAAAGGTGGCTATATTTTATCTGAAGCAGCAGATGGTAAACCACGAGCAATAATCATTGCGACAGGATCTGAAGTCGCGTTAGCTATGGCAGCGCAAAAAACACTTGCGGATGAAGGAATCCATGTTCGAGTGATCTCAATGCCTTGTACTAATTTATTTGATCGACAAGACAAAGCATATCAAGAGACTGTTTTGCCTAAAGGAGTTAAGCGCGTTGCGGTCGAAGCAGGTGTAACCGATTATTGGCGGAAATATGTAGGTCTTGAAGGTGAAATTATTGGTATTGATACATTTGGCGAGTCTGCACCTGCTGAAGTTTTGTTTAAGCATTTCGGGATTACGACTGAGAATGTTGTAAGTGCAATAAAAAGAATTATTTAAAGCACGATGAGTCATCGCGGGGTGCTAAACCGAGTTTATTTTAGTTATTGTTTTGAGGAGTAAGAAATTATGGCAATTAAAGTTGGAATCAATGGTTTTGGTCGTATCGGTCGGATGGTTTTTAGAGCATCCGTAGAAAAATTTAGCGATATTGATGTGGTAGCAATTAACGATTTGCTAGAGCCAGATTATTTGGCTTACATGCTCACGCATGACTCCGTTCATGGTCGTTTTAATGGTACTGTCGCAATAGAAGGCAATACTTTGGTCGTTAACGGAAAACGGATCCGTTTGACAGCGATTAAAGATCCAGCCGAACTCAAATGGAATGAAGTCGGTGCAGATGTCGTTGTGGAAGCAACTGGACTATTCTTAACAAAAGAAACCTGTGAGAAACATCTCGCAGCCGGTGCCAAAAAAGTAATCATGACAGCACCGTCGAAGGATGATACCCCAATGTTTGTGTATGGTGTTAATGATAAATCATACGGTGGCCAGACGATTGTTTCAAACGCATCATGTACAACGAATTGCTTAGCGCCTATTGCTAAGGTATTAAATGATACATGGGGAATTAAACGTGGTCTGATGACGACAGTACATGCTGCTACGGCTACACAAAAAACAGTAGATGGCCCATCTAATAAAGATTGGAGGGGTGGACGTGGAATTCTTGAGAATATTATTCCATCATCTACAGGTGCCGCGAAAGCAGTAGGCGTCGTTATTCCAGAACTAAACAAAAAATTGACTGGGATGGCTTTCCGTGTGCCGACATCCGATGTATCCGTTGTTGATTTGACGGTTGAGTTGAATAAAGATGCAACTTATGAAGATATTTGCAAAGCCATGAAATCAAATTCAGAAGGATCGATGAAAGGTGTACTAGGTTATACCGATCAGAAAGTCGTATCAACGGATTTTCGCGGTGAGAGCTGCACTTCTGTTTTTGATGCTGAAGCAGGCATTTCTCTGGATAAAAACTTCGTAAAAGTAGTAGCTTGGTACGATAACGAATGGGGTTATTCTTGCAAAGTATTGGAGATGGTCAGAGTCATTGCTAGCAAGTAAAGAATCAAAGCTGACCAGCAATGATTAATTTGCTGGTTAGTATCTTTTAATTAGTTTTAATGGAGTTAACGTGTCTGTCATTAAACTCGTCGATCTTGATTTGAAAGGCAAACGGATCTTTATTCGTGCTGATCTTAACGTTCCAATCGCGGATGGAAAGGTAACATCGGATGCAAGGATTACAGCATCCATGGCGACTATTCAACACTGCCTAGAGCGCGGGGGGAGAGTAATGGTAACTTCCCATTTAGGGCGACCAGAAGAAGGGGTATGGAGTGAAGAAAATTCGCTTAAACCTGTCGCAGACAATATTGCAGCGCGACTCAACAAGCCAGTGCGACTTATTAAAGATTGGGTCAATGGTGGATTTGATGTGGCGGAGGGTGAGCTAGTCGTACTGGAAAATTGCCGTATCAATAAAGGTGAAAAAAAGAATATCGATGATACTGCACAAAAGTATGCTAATTTGTGCGATATCTTTGTAATGGATGCATTTGGGACGGCGCATCGAGCGGAAGCCTCAACGCATGGGATAGCCAAATATGCATCGGTTGCCTGTGCTGGGATCCTGTTGACGGAAGAACTCGATGCACTTACAAAAGCATTGGATAAGCCAGCTAGGCCAATGGTTGCGATTGTTGGTGGTTCAAAAGTCTCAACAAAACTTACCGTATTGGAATCGCTTTCAGAGAAGGTTGATCAACTCGTAGTAGGAGGGGGGATCGCCAATACTTTCTTGAAAGCAGCTGGTAAGAATATTGGTAAATCATTGTGTGAGGATGATTTAGTTCCCACTGCTAAGGCATTGATGGAAAAGATGCAACAACGCAACGCGACCATTCCAATCGCTGTAGATGTCGTAGTCGGTAAAAAATTTGATGCCAATGAGCCTGCGGTTAACAAATCGGCTGATACGGTTGCGGATGATGACATGATTTTTGATATTGGCCCCAAGAGCGCTCAAGAACTTGCAGATATCATTATGAAAGCAGGAACCGTAGTTTGGAATGGCCCAGTCGGTGTATTTGAATTTGATCAATTTGGTGAAGGGACCCGGCGTATTGCAAAAGCTATTGCAGAGACGAAAGCGTTTACGCTGGCTGGAGGAGGGGATACCATTGCTGCGATTCAAAAATACGATATCTACGATAAGGTTTCATATATTTCTACTGCAGGGGGGGCTTTCCTAGAATTTCTTGAGGGAAAGAAACTTCCAGCTGTGGAAATTTTGGAGTCAAGAGCAAAGTAATAGCTTACTTAGGCTGCCTCAGTCATGTTTAGAAGAACCAAAATAGTTGCTACACTGGGTCCTGCTTGTAGCGACCCAGCTGTGCTCAAGCGCATGATTGTCGCAGGCGTTGATGTAGTAAGAATCAATTTCTCACATGGCACAAGAGAGCAGCATATCGCATTTGCTGAGCTAACACGTTCTTTAGCGCATTCGGTTGGTTGTACTGTTGGGGTTTTGGCAGATTTACAGGGACCTAAGATTCGAATTGGAAAGTTTGAACAAAGTAAAATCTGGCTAAATGTAGGCGATGAATTTATCTTAGATGCTGATTGCCAGCTTGGAAATAAAGAGAGAGTTGGCCTCGACTATAAAGAATTACCAAATGACGTTGAAGAAGGTGCGATTCTATTGCTAGACGATGGGCGCATTGTTCTAAGCGTGAGCAGAGTGAAAGGAAGCGAGATATTCTGTGAAGTCAAGCAAGGTGGACCACTTTCGAATAATAAAGGTATCAACCGTAAAGGTGGTGGACTTAGCGCGCCTGCATTGACGAGCAAAGATATGCAGGATATTAAGATAGCAGCAGATCTTAAGGCAGATTATTTAGCTGTATCCTTTCCCCGCTCTGGGGAAGATATTCGCCTGGCACGGTCATTGATGCAAGAAGCGGGTGGAAATAGTTTAATCATGGCAAAGATTGAACGAACGGAGGCTATTCTTGCATTGGATGACATCATGGAAGCATCAGATGCATTAATGGTGGCTCGTGGTGATCTTGCTGTAGAGGTGGGAGATGCAGCAGTGCCAGCGCTTCAGAAGCGCATGATTCGGTCAGCTCGTGCCAACAACCGATTGGTTGTGACTGCAACGCAAATGATGGAATCGATGATTACTAACCCGATTCCAACTAGAGCGGAAGTATCTGACGTAGCCAATGCGGTTCTTGATGGAACGGACGCTGTGATGTTATCGGCTGAATCTGCGGCAGGTCAGTTTCCTGTGGAATCAGTAGAAGCGATGGCTAGGGTTTGCCTCGAGGCAGAAAAGGAATACACAGTAAATCAAAGTATGAGGCGCTCGCCCGATACGCCTCCTGTGAGTATTGAAGAAGCGATTGCTCGTGCGACGATGTATACAGCAGGTAATCTGAAAATTCGAGCAATTGCTGCGCTAACACAAAGTGGAAAGACTGCGTTGTTCATGTCTCGGAGAAGCTCGAAGGTTCCGATATTTGCGTTGAGCCCCCAGAGAGATACACTGGGTAAAATGACGCTTTTTAGGGGCGTCTATCCAGTCGAGTTTGGTGAAGGATTATATGATCCGGAAGTGATTCTTGATTTGGCAGAAGATGAGTTATTTAAGCGCGGTGCTGTTCGCGATGGAGATGTAATTATCATGACGATTGGCGAACCTGTTGGTAAGGCTGGCGGTACCAATACCATGAAAATTGTTCGGGTGGGAGATTGTAGGAAACCACTGAATATCGACAATTTTGAAGCTAATATCTGATAAATCAATAGTTATTTAATTACCGAAGGCTCATTTAAGATTTTATTTTGATATTTTTTTAATTAGGTAATATTTAGGAAGGAGAATATAGATGGCACTTGTTTCATTGCGTCAATTGTTGGACCATGCTGCAGAAAATGGCTATGGTTTGCCCGCGTTTAATGTAAATAATTTAGAACAAATCCAAGCGATTATGCAAGCGGCTGATGAGTGTAATAGCCCTGTGATTATGCAAGGTTCTGCCGGCGCTAGAAAATATGCGGGTGAAGCTTTTCTGCGTCATTTGATTGCGGCGGCTGTAGAAGCTTATCCTCATATTCCTATCGTTATGCATCAAGATCATGGCGCTTCACCTGCGGTATGCGTCAATGCAATTCGTAGTGGTTTTTCCAGTGTGATGATGGATGGCTCATTGGAAGAGGATGCTAAAACACCTTCGTCTTATGACTATAATGTCGATGTGACTGCAAGAGTAGTCGCAATTGCTCACGCTGTCGGTGTATCTGTTGAGGGAGAATTAGGTTGCTTGGGCTCGCTCGAATCCGGTATGGGTGAAGCTGAAGATGGTCATGGCGCAGAGGGTGTATTAACCCACGATCAATTACTGACTGATCCAGAACAAGCTGCTGATTTTGTTAAGAAGACCGGTGTGGATGCACTTGCTATTGCAATTGGAACATCACATGGTGCCTATAAATTTACGCGTAAACCAACAGGTGACATTCTTGCCATTGAACGCATTAAAGAAATTCATAAGCGGATTCCGAACACCCACTTGGTAATGCATGGATCGAGCTCCGTTCCTCAAGAGTGGCTTGAGATCATTCGTGAATATGGTGGAGAAATGAAAGAAACCTATGGTGTGCCAGTTGAAGAAATTCAAGAAGGGATTAAATATGGTGTCAGAAAGGTCAATATCGATACTGACATCCGTTTGGCAATGACTGGCGCTATTCGCCGTCATCTCGCTAAGAATAAGAGCGAATTTGATCCACGTAAATTTCTGAAAGATGCAACAGCAGCAGCCAAAGACATATGTAAAGCACGTTTCGAAGCGTTTGGTTGTGCGGGGCAGGCAAGCAAAATCAAACCCATTATGTTGGACAACATGGCAACGAAATATGTAAAAGGCGAGTTAAAAGCTATTGTTAAATAATTAAATAAAAAAATGTGGTTGATTAATTCAAATTAATCAACCACATGATGAATATATTTACCCTTCCATCACTGTTCTTTATTCATCACTTAAAACGGTGATGAATCACAAAATTCTTTCCAGTTATTTTTTAAGCCTACTTTTGTTTGTGAAGTTGCATGCGCTTTCCAGCCTTGAATAATACCTATTGTTTGTGCCAACTTCTTTTGTTTTTGTGAAGAGAGAATGGATTCAAGTTGCTCATCGATCATATAGTTATCATTGATCGATCCCAATGTGCTCTGCAGTATTGTGAGTAATTGAAGATAGTCTTTGAAGCATGCTTGCTTCGCATAAAGTGAGTGAAAGAATTCTGCTGCATAACGCTGTTTCTTGATTTGAATGCGTAAAGCATGCAAAGCAGCCGGTTTTAATTTTCCCAATCTATCTTTATTTTTTGTGATGGTTGAATGCTGATCAAGCAAGTAGGATTTGGAAAACGACCCAATCGATAAATTCGATTCTAACTTGATATCGTGACGCAAGTTATAAATCCATAAATTGAGTTTTAGAATAAATTCTAGGTAGCGTTTGGATTGGAGATGCACTTGCACGTGCTGGGTATATTTGCTCAGTTGCTTCTGACCCAACTTCTGAATAGCAACAATTGATTTGATGTCAGAGCAATTAGAAACGATCGGTGGCAGTACTTCATTGACAAAAACATACCAGTCTCTAGCTGGATTTAGCAAGCGCAGCAACCATTTAAGCTCATACTCAAAAAAATCGATCAAT
>ERZ1645185.199-NODE-199-length-26273-cov-7.292051_pt1 | contig 26273 bp, 25 predicted proteins | sample MGYA00575351_ERZ1645185 | MGnify/ENA primary metagenome ERZ1645185 (study PRJEB40838, sample SAMN11284767) | freshwater sediment metagenome | isolation source: river sediment | host: Sediment | place: India: Jana village, Kanpur | collected 2015-12-17 ... | reverse complement strand
CAAAAATGAGCCGGACTCTACCCAAATCTGGAGGAAACTGCGGGGCTCAGACCAAGGCGGCTAGCTCGCTTTCGATGAAGGCGATAAGCGGCGTGGGAATGGGTCGCCGGGCTTTCTCTCTCGCTGTGACCTTCTCCGCGATCAGGTCTAAAAGCAAGGACTCCAGGTCCGGTGGAAGGTCTGTCTCCGCCATCAGCGACTGAAAATGCATTGGCGGAACCGCAGCGGTCGGCTGCTGCCGCAGCCAGCGCAGCGCCAGCAGAGGCCGCAGCACGTAGAACAGCTTCTTTGTCTTCGCCTGCGTGTGGTCTGAGAGGTGAAGCTCGCGTTGCCGATCGGCGGTGTGGCGGTAGTGGCGGATGATGTAGTCGCGGTTGGCGACCTCGGTCGCCAAGACGAGGAACTGGGCCTGGAACCAAGGATCGACACCATACTGGATGGGAGATTGAGCCCACTCCAGGATGGCGGCATTGCCCTTCAGCAGAAGCGCGAGCGCTTTGCGGAGATCCCAACCGTTGACGTCGAGAATGCCGTCGAGCGGGGTCTCGATGACGTCACGCTTCGGCCAAGGGGAGAGGTAATCCTCCAGCCGGCGCACGAAGACAAATCTGCTATCATAGTCGCGGCTGCCGCTCTCGATCGCAAGCGGGGTGGCGACCGCTTGCGACACGCGGATGTCCGCGAGTCGTGCGTCGATCCGGGCGACGACATCCTGGTCAAAGGTTGGGGGAATGGAACGCAGCACGGGCAGATCCGGTACCAGGAATGTTCTGTTCATGCGGGCCTGAGGGTGCCTGCCGTGCCCGATGTCGTCCTTTCGGGACCCCGGGCTCTACGGCCGAACCGCGGCAGGACAGAAAGGCCGAGCCATAGTCTGCCGGCGAGTGGAAGCGTCTAGTCGGGGCCACACAAAGGCCAACCTCATGGTCCTGGCAGAGTGCCGCAGTGGCTTGTTCACCGGTCGAGAAGTTGCCGATGAGGTGCTCGTGCCGAAATCCGCTTTCAGTCAGGCGCGCAGCGAACGCCGACCAGCCCAGACCATCGTCGATCCAGTCCGCGCGGCCGATATCGCCGCCCTTTAATGTCACATGATGGACAAGTGAGCCGTCTTTGCAGCGGCGCGTGTTCAACACTCGGTAGGTCTTGGTAGGCTCCTCATGTCCCAGCGAACGAGATCAGGGTGCGGGGCAATAGCTTGCATGGGCGCGGTCCCGTAGCGGAACGTGACCATACACATCACAATTCTAGTACTGTGCCAGATGGGGACATTAAGGATATCGCGTTCTGATCCAATGTGTTGACTGCATCGGAAACCTCGGCCGTACTGCTGGGCCTGCGAACGATACGGCGTTCGCGCGACTCGAAGGTGTGTGGAATTGGTGCAAATGGATGGAGAGCTCTCCTACCTGCAGTTCCAGACGGCAGACCTGCCGCTGGTGCCGGCGGGCTGGTTCGAATATGGCTATTCTGTTCTCTGGAACGGCACGCTGGCGCTCGTGCGAACCGATGTCGACATCTGGGGTCGGATCAAGCGCCATGACTACGCCGGGAAGCGCCACGGCCAGCATGAGCCGCTGAAGCTCTGGCCGTGCTGCCTTCGACTGTCGGTGTTTGACGGCAAGAAGGAACGCCATGTCTCCACATTCAGGGTTGGTGGCGCCCCAACCGTGGCCATGACACCAGACGGCGATTGGGTGATCTCGATTTGGAGCTGGAACAAAGATGTTCCGGAAGGGCTGTTGGTTGACCAAGGTGGCCGAATGATCCGCGAGCTCCACCTCGGAACTGGGGTCGAGCACCTCCGCTGCGCGCAGGATGGCACCATCTGGGCTGGATATGGCGATGTCGGGGTATATGCATCTGAGGAAGATGGAAAGTCGCTCGTCTCGCAGGGCGGGGTCGTGCAGTTCTCCCAGGAGGGGAGGCCCCTTTGGTCGCTCCACGACGAGAACAGTAGCCGGGTAACTTGCGACCATTGCTACGCGCTCACGATCGAGGGCGGCCAAGCCTGGACCTACACCTACAGCAGCTGGAGCATTGGAAGCTACGGATCGAAGAGCTGTGGCGAATGGCGCAATCGGATCTCGTTCGCGGACGCGCTGGCGGTCCACGGCGATCACGTCGTGCTCTCGGGAAACTATGGCGAGGGACCTGACCGGCTGCTGCTGCTCCGGCTGATGAAAAACAGGGTGCGGGTGCTACGCACATGGAAACTCGAACCGCGGCCGGCTGGTCGAGAGAACAGCTATGCCCAAGGCAACGGCGACACGCTGCACATCGTTCATTCCGGCAGGTGGCGCCGGATCAGGGTGCAGGAGCTCATTGGGCTGCATCAGGCGATGGTAGAACTGCAGGACGCCGAGGATAGCCAGGAGACTGCGTGCCATCGGCTGGTAGAAGATGGTTCCGGACCGATGGTTCGGAAGAAGTGGCAAGGAGATTGGAAGCCACTTCTTCCTTGCCGACCGGTCAGGTGAGTGATGTGCATTTTGCACCCTACATTTCCGCAGCCGGAAACGCGAAGCGCCTGATAATCACGGCACCCCCCTCGACATCGATCTCAACCGCTTCGTTCACAGCAATTCGGCTGCGCCGATCTCCGCCAATGCGGCTTCGAAGAACTCGCGCTGACGTGCTGGGGGTGCCTGCGGAAGGATCAGAATCAGCCCCGCGTGGATTGGCTCGCGCGCAAAGAGCCTCCGAAAATCGCGGGCGTTGTTGGTAACCAGGGTGAGGTCGTCCGCTCTGACGCGATCCATAAGCGCCCAATCGGTCTCGCCGCTGAGACCTATCCATGTGACATGCTGCGCGAGATGTCCGTGTCCCTGCGCGACTGCGATCAAGGATGTATGCAGACACTCGTCGATGAGCAGGTTCACGAAGGCTGCTTGGCCGTAGTGGACGACCGTGGCTCGGTAGTTCTGCGCACGACGGATTTGGTCTTGAACCCTTCCGATCGGAGTCCTTTCGGCCGCCCTCGACGTGGATGCGCGGCGACCCATAGAGCGCCCAGCTGAAGCAGGCGCGCTTCCAGCTTGGGATAGCCTTCCAGGATCTCCGCTTCGCTTGCACCGTCCGCCAGCATCGCCACGATGGCGTAGACAGGAATACGCGTGCCTCGAAAGACAGGCTCTCCGCCCATGACATCGCGATCTATCGAGATGATGCGGTTCGCTTCGGCGAGTTCGCTTTCGCTTTTGGCGATCGCTGTCCGGGCCTTGCCAACCTCAACGAGAAGGAATTCGCCGGCGCGGACGGTTTCTGCCGCGGGCTTGGCTTCGATTTCCGCAAATAGCTCTTTGCGACGATTGGCGGGCAACATGGCGCCTGCGCTGTGCCAGACCTTGAGCTTCAGCAAGTCCCCCCCGGTGATCATGCGGGCATGGTTGACCGCATCCTTCTTGGTTGGATGGTACGTAGTCCGAACGACCTTTTTATCGATCGCATTGTGAAGCGTTTTGACCTCGATACCGGTCATGACGGCGGCTTCAGGGAGCAAGTAGCGGCGGGAGGATTTCATAAATATTCTCCTAGTGGAGAATGATATCGGAAAGCTTCTCTCTTGAGAAGTCGGCGCGGTCGCTTACGCGATCAACCGCTGCGGGAGCGATGAACAGCAACTGCGTGCCAAGCGCTCCTCGCGAGCTACAGGAGATCCACAACGGCCTGGAGGCGTTGGTGGGTCTGGATAAGCCCACAACGCTCGAATCGCTCGAGATACTCCGCGGGGCTGGGCGCAGACGTCGACAGCGCCTCGCGATGCCGTCGTAGGGCGGCAAGCGCCTTTCCAGCGTCCAGATCGATTGCGTTGACGAGGAAGTCGTCTGGGTGGATCACCTCCACATTGAACTGAAGCGTCTGCGCCTCCGGAAAATCTTTGAGGTTGGCAGTGATGATCGCGTCGGCACGCCCGACAATGGCCGCGGCGAGAACATGACGGTCGTCGGGGTCTGGGAGGATGAGTCCCTGTGCAACCGGCTCGCAGCTGCATACCATTGCGTCCTCGAACTCTGACACCATAATGGCGCGCTGCCCCGCGAGCTTGTCTGCCGGCACATCCGGAAACTTCCGTTCGAGGCTGCGCTGCCATTCGTCGAGGATCTCGGCAGACCAGAGCGGTCGATATAGCCGTTCGTGCGCAAACCACAGGAGCGCGCCCCGCACGAACACGGGGTGCAGAACGCACGCATCCAGAACGGCTGTGTAGCGTCCGATGAGCACGGATCAGCGACCGATAGGCTCGTCCGCATCGATACCCAGTTCGGCATCGGAAGCGGCAAGGGCACGTAGCGCCTCTTGGCGGGCCACATCGATCTTGGTCCGATAGTTGATCACGTCGCGCGCCAAGACTTTGCGGTGGGTGCCGACCATTCGAAACGGCAGGTCGCCGCGCTCCAGCAGCTTGATGAGGTGCGGGCGCGAGACATTCAGATAGTCGGCGGCTTGCTGTGTGGTCAGCTCTGCCTCCACCGGCACGATGGTGACCGCGTTTCCGTTTCCGAGCTTGGACAGGAGATCGACCACCAAGGCGAAGATGCTGGCGGGGAGAGCGATCGGCTCGACTGCTTCGCCTTCAACAGCGAACCGCACGACGGGTCCTGCGCCTTTGCGGGACAAAGCCCGCGCGGCTTCGCGGGCAGCCTGGACCTCATCGGGGCTGGGTTCGTGCAGATCGTCGAGTTTGATGGCCAATGCGCTCATAGGTGACTCCACTTTGGCGGAATGCATATAGGGACAGTCCCTATAAATGCAATAATCGAAACAGACTTGAGCGGTTGCCCGTAGGTTCGGCAGCATGGATGGCTAGATGCGCGGATTTGTGCAGCATATCCGAGTTGACAAGGAAAGCGGCCGGGAGTCTCCTCCCGACCGCCCAGATGCCTTAAAGCCGGATGGTTCCCTACTTCTTCGGCATCTTGATGGTCTCGACGACGGCCGCTTTCGTCCGGCGCTCAGCTACCTCCACGGGAATGAGCCGGCCAGAGCCAGCGTCACGCCCGATCTTGCGAGTGTTTGCCATATTGCATCACCTCCTTTCCGGGCCGCAGCCCTGCCGTTGAGCCCGGCATCGGAAACAGGGGTGTCACTTGCAGGGGCATTATCGATGAACGAAAACAGCTGGTCCAGCGCGCTGTTCCACATTTGCTCCGCGTGGTCGGGGAGGAGTCATTCGGGCAACCGATTTCGTGAAGCGCAATTTGTACCTTTTATGTTCCGGGCCCGTCTGGCATAGGTTTTAAACCCGAGTCGGTCCGGTTGTCTGGCTCGCGCAGATAGGGAGGCGCCTAGCAGTCCACATTTTCGAGTGCTTCGGAACCTTCAACCCCCGAACACCAAAGAGGACTGTGATATGACCACGGCTGCTTCCAGCCGGCCTGCGGGCGCGCGAGCGCTTGGCATCGCTGGCAACATCGTCGCCCGCCCTGTCTCCACCCTTCGTCCATACGCCCACAACGCGCGAACCCATTCGAAGCGCCAGATCGCACAGATTGCAGACAGCATCCGTAGGTTCGGGTTCACGAACCCAGTGCTGGTATCCGCGGACGGTGAGATCATTGCCGGTCACGGGCGGGTTGAAGCGGCCAAGCTCCTGGGCATGACCGAGGTGCCGACGCTCGCGCTCGATCATTTATCGGCCGCCGACCGACGCGCTTATGTACTCGCAGACAACAAGCTGGCGCTGAACGCCGGGTGGGACCAGGAGATGCTCGCAATTGAGCTCCAGGGGCTGATCGACCTCAATTATGAGATCGACGTCACCGGGTTCAGCTTGGCTGAGATCGACCTGGTGCTTGATCGTGCGCGGGAGAGCAGTCCCGCCGCGAACGATGCCGCCGCTGCCGCGGATGGGCGCGACGACGCACTGCCAGAGCCGTTCGCCGCTCCGGTCACCTGCATGGGCGACCTCTGGCAGCTGGGCCGGCATAGGCTGATCTGCGGCGATGCGCGTGTACCAGATACCTACGCGCGTCTGCTTGGATCCGAGCGCGTCGACCTGGTGTTTACGGATCCGCCCTATAACGTCGCCATCGACGGGCATGTGTCCGGCCTTGGGGTAGTGAAGCACCGCGAGTTTGCGTTCGCGAGTGGCGAGATGACCTCGAGCCAGTTCACTGAGTTCCTGACCGAGAGCTTGGGGTGCATGGCGACCCGCAGTCGCGACGGCGCGATCGCGTTCGTCTGCATGGACTGGCGCCACATGCGCGAGCTGCTCGCTGCCGGCTATGCGGTGTTCTCCGAGCTCAAGAACCTTTGCGTCTGGAACAAGACCAACGGCGGGATGGGGGCGTTCTACCGCTCGAAGCACGAGCTGGTGTTCGTCTGGAAGGTGGGTACAGCCCCTCACACCAACACGTTCGGTCTTGGCGAGACCGGCCGCTACCGCACCAATGTCTGGGACTATGCAGGGATCAGCTCCATCTCGGCGAGCCGGCAGGATGAGCTGGAGATGCATCCGACCGTCAAGCCAGTGGCGCTGGTGGCAGATGCGATCAGGGACTGCTCGCGCCGCGGCGAGCTGGTGCTCGATGGGTTCGGCGGATCGGGGAGTACGTTGATCGCAGCCGAGAAGACCGGGCGGACTGCAAGACTCATCGAATATGATCCTGGCTACTGCGACACGATCCTGCGCCGCTATCAGGCTTACTCCGGCAAGCAGCCGGTCCTGCTCGCAAGCGGGGATGCCCCCATCCAGCTCGATCCCGGCACCACGCGCTCGTTCGAGGAGGTGGCCGACCGCCGGGGTGTTCCGCTCCCCGAGCGATCGCCCGAGCCGGCGCTGAAGCTGGCCAGGCCGTCGGTTCGCCGTCCCTCCGGCGCGAAGCGAGCCCGGCCATGAGCGACTATGAGGATTATGACTATGATCTCGAACCCGGCATCCATGGCCCCAAGCACAAGGGGTTGTCCGCCAACACAGTGCTCCAGCTCCGCAAATATGTGCTGGGGGACTATGACAGACCAACTGAGCCGCTGATCGAGGAGAGGGCGGAGGTGCTCGCGCAAACGGTGGGGCAAGCTGGGCCAGTGCCCCGACAGAATGGGCGGTTCGCCCCTGGCCACTCCGGCAACCCCAACGGGCGACCAAAGAAGGCGTACAGCCCCAAGTCCGTCCCGGCGCCAGAGCTCGATCGCGACCTACTCGCCCGCCTCGTTCGCAATGTCCTCAACCGCGAGATGGCGGTCACCCGCGATGGCGAGGTGTTCCAGAAGACCGTTCGGGACATCATGTTCGAAAAGCAGGTCCACAAGGCGGCCCAGGGCAGCACGGCGGCAGCCAGGTTTCTGCACACGCTCGACATGCAGGCAAACCAAGCCGAGGCAGCGGCGCGCGCGAAGGAATATGCCATCTGGAAGGATCGCAAGGAGCGCTATGCCGCGCTCCACGCGCAGCAACACAGGCGCCATGGGCCTGGACTCTACTGGGGCTGTCCGCATCCCGACGACATCAACCTAGGCTCCGGACACGCGGTGACGATCGTAGGACCGATGGATCCCGGGACGCTGCAGCGCGCCAAAGAGCGCTTTGACCGCGCGACCTACTGGCTGATGCTCGCGACCTACGAAAGCTGGGTACAGGTGCGACGCGCCAAGACCCATCCCGACTGTCCGCACGTCCACGCCGAGCTGGTCTCTTCCTACATGTTCGAGACAGAGCAGCAGTTGCTCCCGCCACGGCTGCGCATGGCGCGCGCCGACGTCGAAGCTCAGGTCCAAGAGTGGGGCGACATGGCCGGGCGCGCGCTGCATGATCTGCTCCGCGGGGAAGCAGCGAAGGTTGACATGCCGGTGCCACCCAGGGCGCTTAGGATGCCATTCACTATGCTCCACCCTATGTCTGAAGACATGTTGGTGGATCTGACAGAAACAAATCGCACGAATTTGAATAATGTTAAATCTTTAAATGATAATTTTTCACACATAATGCAAGAAAATTGGAAACATTGATGTAGAATGTTTCCCGTTTATGAGTGCGCGGCCTAGTTGGCTGGACTAGGTGCCTTCGTCTGCGACAATAAGAACCGCCTTCACTCGTCGAGCGGCGCCAAGACCTTATAGATGTCCTGTGGTCCTATATGCCGCCTATTCCAGACGAGCGGGGGCGATTTTGGCACGACGCAGTTCCTGTATGATGGCTCTGGCAATCTGTCGTGCCGCTATGTCCATGGCCCGGGCGTCGACGAGCCTCTGATCTGGTACGAGGGCGCGTCTTACATGTCATGAGCAGAGATACGCATCCTCAAAGGAAGGCGCGTTAGAAATTGGCGAGGTGTCGTAAGTTCATCCCTCGTTCAGCGAATCATCTTGCGTTGAGATCAGTTGCATGCAAGCTTAGTTTCAAGGTCGGTAGCCCTCATGGGGGGAAGCGTTGATGCGTTTGTTGCTGGCCGTTGGCGTGTTGAGCCTTGCTGCGGGTTCTGTATCGGCAGCGGAAACTCAGACATTCACCTATGATGCGCGCGGCCGGCTTGTGAAAGTCGAGCGCAGCGGCTCCGTCAACAATGGCGTGAAGGCCGAATATGCGCATGACAAAGCGAACAACCGGACGAATGTGAAGGTCACCGGATCACCCTGACACTGGTCTGACTGATGGGCAGAAACTGTTGTTCGGGGGTGACCTATGCTTCGCGTGCTGTGGCTTGTCGTTTTGCTTTGCCTCTCCAACCAGGTGGCTGCTCAGAATATTCCACCGGTCAGGCCGGCGGTTGATTCCAATGGCGTGGACGTCATCACCGGGGCGTTCAATTTCAGGATTACCTCGCCATCGTCGTCGCCCAGCTTTCCAAGGGGCTTTGCAAACAGCAGTTCGAACTACGGAAGCCCGCTGGTCGCGCGGCTGATCGTTTCGGGCAGCACATATTACGCCACCTTCGACGGCACCACGGACCGGTTCACGCTCTCGGGCGGCGTGTACACAAATACTGAGAACTCCGGCGCAACCCTGGCGATAGCTGGCGGCGGTTATACTTATACCCGGAGCGATGGTGTCGCGGTGGTATTCGTCCCCAACAGCCTCACCTACCCGTTCTACCAACAGGATACGGCCCGGATCGACAGCATCACCTTCCCTGAAGGGTCGAGGATCAAGTTCCACTACAAGATTGTGCAATACTGCCCTGGTGGGACGGAGCGAGACTTCAACACTGTCGTCTGCCCGGCCGGATATCACTATGCGATGCGACTTCAGGGTATTTCGAACAACTATGGCTTCACGATCAAATACACCTACCAGACGAACACGCTGGATGATCTCTACCCCGCCAGCCAATATGACAATTGGGTGGCGCTGACCTCGGTCGTTCTCGTCGACAATATGGTGGATTATTGCTCGGCCGGCGCGGACAGCTGCACCTTCTCGACGACATGGCCAGCCATCAGCCCGGGATCCGGGTCGGTCGTCGATCCCGCCGGGCGTACGACAACGGTCACACGCACATTCGCGCCGGGAACGTCGACCCCCACCTACACCGGGCTGAAGCGCCCCGGCGCAGCGGTGGACAATGTGGCGGCCACCTACACGGGCGGCAAGGTCAGCTCGCTTGTCGTGGAGGGCGTGACCTATACATACAGCTACGCGGTATCCGGCACGACGGTGACGACGACGGTCACCAACTCCGTCGGCGGTGAGGGCATCTACACGTCAGACAGCGGCACCAGCCGCGTGAACTCCTATGCCGAGAAGGTCGCACCCGGCGTCTACCGCACCACATCCTATCTGTATGATGCAAACGGCCGGGTCATGCGGATCACGGCGCCGGAAGGCAATTACACCCAGTTCACTTATGATGCGCGCGGCAATGTGACGGAGACGCGTCATGTCGCGAAGCCGACTGTGGGTGGGCCGGATATCGTGACGACGGCGACCTACCCCGTCAGCTGCGCGACGCCCAAGACCTGCAACAAGCCGACTAGCGTGACCGACGCCAAGGGCGCCACCACGGATTACAGCTATGATTCCACCCATGGCGGCGTGCTGACGGCAACGGCACCTGCCCCCACACCCGGAGCCGTCAGGCCGCAGACGCGTTACACTTACACCGCCTATCAGGCCTATTATAAGGTCAGCAGTGCGTCGATTACCGCGTCGGGTTATCCGGTCTATCTTCTCACCGAGGTGTCGACCTGCAGCACCAGTGCGTCGTGCGCGGGTGCGGCCGAGGAAACCAAGCAGACGATCTCCTATGGCCCCCAGACGGCGGGGGTCGGAAACCGGCTTCATCCTGTTTCGGCGACAGTGGCGTCGGGGAACGGGGTGGTCTCCGCGACATCGACCGCAACCTATGACGCTGTCGGCAATGTGTTGACGGTTGATGGCCCCCTGGCTGGCTCAGCGGACACGACGCGTTATCGCTGGGATGCTGCGCGACAGCTTGAGGGAGTGGTGGGTCCGGATCCGGACGGGGCCTATTGGCTTCCGCACCGCGCTCAGCGGTTCACCTATAATGTTGATGGTCAGGTAACGCTGGCGGAGATTGGTGCGGTAAACGGTCAATCCGACGCGCAGTGGACGTCTTTTGTCAGCTATCAGCAATTGGCGACTGCCTATGATGGCAAGGCCCGCAAGGTGAAAGAAGAGCTGAAAGACGCCTCGCAGTCGTTCGGTGTCACGCAGTTCAGCTATGATGCGCAGGGGCGGCTGGAATGTACGGCGGTTCGGATGAACCCGGCGGCCTGGGGCTCACTACCAACATCGGCCTGCGCTCCCGGCACCGCCGGCACGGCGGGCCCAGATCGTATCACCAAGGCGAACTACAACGCCGCAAGCCAGGTGACCTCGGTACAGAGCGCCTACGGGACGGCCGAAGTCGCGACCGATCAGGCGCTGACCTACACCCCGAATGGTCTGGTCGACACCATCACCGACGGCGAGCTCAACAAGACCACCTACGAGTATGATGGCCACGATCGCCTAGCGAAGACCCGGTTCCCGAGCCCGGGCAAGGGCGCTGGCACAAGCTCGGCGACGGACTATGAGCAGCTGACGCTGGATGCGAACGGCAATGTCACCCAACGCCGGCTGCGGGACGGGCAGACCATCGGCTTCACCTATGATGCGCTTAACCGCATGATGTCGAAGGATGTGCCGAATAGTGTGATCCACGAGTATGACATTAGTTACAGCTACGATCTGCAGGGGCGCCTGAAGCAGGCGCTCGACAGCAACGCGCATGTGACCAGCCTGAGCTATGATGCGCTGGGGCGGCTGACGAGCGAGCAGAGCAACTGGACCACCCGTAGCTATCAATATGATGCCGCAGGGCGCCGTGCGCGTCTGACCTGGGGAGACGGCTTCTATGTGACCTACGATCATCTGGTCACGGGTGAGATGAGCACGATCAAGGAGAATGGCAGCACGACACTGGTCAGCTTCGCCTATGACGTGCTCGGGCGGCGCACGTCGCTCACTCGAGGAAACGGCGCAACAACGAGCTACACTTACGACGGGGCGTCGCGGCTGGTTGGTCTGACCCAGGATGTCAGTGGCACAGCGCAGGATCTGACGCGGACGTTCACGTTCAACCCGGCGTCCCAGATCGCGAGCCTGACCAGCTCCAATGACAGCTACGCGTGGACGGGGCATTATAACGTAGATCGCCCGTACACCTCGAACGGGTTGAACCAGTTCACGCTTTCGGGTGCGACGGCGCTTGGCTATGACGGCCGTGGCAATCTGACGAGCGGGGGCGGCAATGCCTATGGCTATACCAGCGAGAACAGGCTGGTGACGGCGCCGGGTGGCTATGTGATGACCTACGATCCGCTGGGGCGGTATCACTGGATCTCCAGCGGAGGCTCGGAGACCTGGATGCAATATGATGGCGGGAACATCATCGAGGAGCGGAACGTCGGTGGGGTGCTTCGCCGCTATGTGCACGGCCCCGGTGTGGACGAGCCGCTGCTGTGGTATGAGGGCTCCGGCACCGGCGACAAGCGCTGGCTGCACGCGGACGAGCGGGGGTCGATCATCGCGGTGTCGAACGGGTCTGGCACGGTGACGAACATCAACAGCTATGATGAGTATGGCATCCCCGGCCCCGCCAACATCGGCCGGTTCCAGTACACCGGCCAGGCCTGGCTCCCCGAGTTCGGGCTCTACCACTACAAGGCCCGGGCCTATTCCCCCACGCTCGGCCGCTTCCTGCAGACGGACCCCATCGGATATGGCGATGGCATGAATATCTATGCCTATGTGGGCGGGGATCCGGTGAATGGAAGGGATTCTACGGGGTTGGCGACCGATCCCAAGGCTTCAAATGCAACCGAAGCCCCAGACATTCCGTCTCCGGACATCGTTGTTACCGCTTTTGTTTGCAATGCGAGGTGCAGGGCGACGCTGGCTGCGGCACGCTTCACCCTCGTGGAGCTATACGAACGATGGACTCGGACAGGCGCCTCGTCCGGTGATCGGAGTGGTCGCGGAAGTGGGGGCGGTGTCAAAGCACCTCCGCCGCCTCCGAAGCCTTGTGATCAAAACATGCATTACAATGGACAAGTGTGGCGTGAGGCTGGGGAGTTTTATACCAATGTAGGCGCAGCCGCTGCGGTAGGTGGGTCGTTTTTCGCTGGGGTCGGAGTTGCTCCCGGTCTCGTTATCATGACGGCGGGGGGTGCGATGGATACTTACGGCAATGCTCTACAGTTTCAAGCAGGCGACGAAGCTGGCGCTATAAGAGCAGGAAGCTCCTTTGTCGGCGGCACCCTAGTCAGAAGCATGGTGCCATCTAGCTTGAGGAGCAAGCTAGCTGACGGTTTGGGCGATACTGCAATTGGAAAAGCAGCAGATAAGGCATTCCAGAATCGATGCTCAAAATGAACAAACTTTCTTTGATATATCTTTATCTTGTCGCTTTTACATTGGCCGGATCTATCATATTGTTTTTTACAAATCATATTTTATTTTTGCTTGCTATTGTTATATTGTTATTGACATTCACTTTGTACATGATAAAAATAAATACGAACGAAAGAATGAGATTTTTTCTTCCAGTAATTATATTGTTGTGTATATATTCTATTATTCAGTTATTCATAGTTTATTTTAAACTTCACTTCCCTGGCGTTGCCCATGTTTACGGCTTATTTATAATTATAGTGGCAATAGTGGGGAGTATGCGAAGAATAGATGGATGACACGGAGGTTTTTGTCTTGTTGCTGCTGTCCATCGACGAAGCTTGTGCTGATCTTCGTTGATCACAGGGGTGCTAGGTGTTTGATCCCACGGTTTGATGGTGTGATCCTTTCGCGGGAATGGAAGTAAGCACTATGGGGCAAGTACGTCATGGGAGCGCCACGACCACGCACGCCGTCCGAGCAGCAATACAGCGATCGCAAGCTGCGCTCGCGTCGCTGAGCAGGGAGTTGGGGATCAACCCCAAGACGGTCGCGAAGTGGCGCAAGAGGGCGACGGTGGAGGATTTGAAGACCGGGCCGAAGGCCCGTCATTCAACGACCCTGACCGAAGCCGAGAATTCTGGGGACATGGCGTAATTGCGTTAGTCATCCTCCATCACGTGTGCGGAGTCGCTGTTTTGGGGCGCTCCGAGGGGGGGATGACCGATGCGGATGTATGCGGGGCTGGATGTGTCTGATAAGGCGACGCATGTGTGCGTTGTCGATGCCGAGGGTTCCATCTTGTGGCGCGGCGTTTGCGCGACGGATCCGCAGGCGATCGCGGCCGTGCTTCTTCGCCACGCGCCGCAGGTGGCGCGGATTGTGCTGGAGACCGGCGCCCTGTCGGGGTTCCTCTACCATGGCCTTATCGAGCGCGGCGTGCCGATCACCTGTATCTGCGCGCGCCACGCCAAGGGTGTGCTCTCCACGCGGGTGAACAAGAGCGATCCCCAAGATGCGGAGGGCCTCGCGCAGCTGGCCCGTACCGGCTGGTTCAAGGCGGTCAGGATCAAGCAGGAGGCGACCCATCTCGATCGGGCGCAGCTTCGCATCCGCGAGCAGCTCGTGAAGTCGCACCGGGCGATGCTGAACCAGTTGCGCGGCCTCCTGAAGCTGTTCGGTCTGAGGCTCGGGAATTCCGGAGACGGTATACTAATTTGACCCCATTGCGGCCTGATGGCACGCTCTCCCCATGGCGCGCTTGGCACGAGTGGTGGTCCCCGGCATCCCGCACCACATCACCCAGCGCGGCAACCGGCGGCAACAGACTTTCTTCGCGGACGACGACTATGCCGCCTACCGCGATCAGCTGGCCCAAAGCTGCGTGAAGGCCGGCGTCGCCGTGTGGGTCTGGCGCCTGATGCCCAACCATGTCCACCTGATCCTGGTGCCGGGCACGGCCGAAAGTCTGCGCGCCGCGCTTGCCGATGCGCACCGCCGCCACTCGCGCCGGATCAACTTCCGCGAGGACTGGCGCGGCTATCCAGAGGCACCCTATCGCTCCCGCCAGAAGGCACCGCATCACTCCACTGCGGACCAGACGGCAAAGGCGACACCCCGGCATAGGGATCATAGCCGCTGGCGGGCGGTGGTGAAGCTGGCGGCTGACCCGGATGCGGACCTGCAATCGGCGATGGCGCTTCAGCGAACCCGCGAGCGCCCGCCATCAGTCCTGCCGCGATCGTCGAGGCGCCGAACAGGATGAACAGGCCCAGGACCGTGCGGACGCCCCGCCAGAGATCGATGCGCCCGGCCAACATCATCAACCCGATCGCTGCGATGGCAATGACCCCAACCGCCGTTGCCATGGTGCCCAGCAGCGTTCCTTGCACCCACGTCAGTGCGGCCACCAGGCTGCCGTCGCCCGGGGCATCGGCAAGAGACGCGCCGCTCATCGACAGATGACTTCGGCAACCCGCCGCCGCCCGTTCTCGCGCGCCAGCTGAACATAGACGTCGATCGTCGATCGAACATAGTGCCCAACATCATCCCGCGACAGCTGCGTGCCCGCTTGCAGAACCAGGAGCACGATCTGCTCGACGGCACGCTCGGCGCTGTCGGCATGAACTGTCGTCATCGAGCCCGGATGGCCGGTGTTGACGGCGCGCAGAAAGGCAAAGGCTTCCGGACCTCGCAGTTCACCGAGAATGATCCGATCAGGGCGCATGCGCAGAGACGCTGCCACCAGATCGTCGGCACGTACATCGGCTTCGCCCAGCGCGCTTCGCGCGGCGAGCAGCCCGACCATGTTCGCGTGCGGCACCTGGATTTCAGGGGTGTCCTCGATCAGAATCAGTCGCTCTTGAAGGGGCACCTCTCGCAGCAACGCATTCAGGAATGTTGTCTTGCCCGTCGACGTGCCGCCGGACACCAGGATGTTGCGCCGGTTTCGAACGGCAAGGCGCAGGGCAGCGGCGATGGCGCCGGCATTGAGCAGGGCCTCGATTTGAGCCTTCACCTCATCTTGCGAGCCGACCCCGCCAATGCGGGCCGTCGCGAACGCGCCCGCATCCGCATAGTCATCCAGCGACATGTCGACGGCCACATGCTTCCGGATCGCAAGCGCGACATGGCTTCTCGTAGCTGGCGGAATGGCGATCTGAACACGCGACCCATCTGGCAGGATTGCCGATAGAAGCGGATGTTCCCGGCTGATGCCTTGATGTGACAAGGCAGCGATCTGGCGGGCAAGGCGAAGTAATGTGCTGTCATTGAGCGCAGGAACCTCGACACGGTCGACGACGCCCGCCGAGGTTTCAATCCAGACCTCTCCCGGCCGGTTCAGGTAGATGTCGGTCACATCGTCGCGCGCCAGGATGCTCGACATCGGCGCCAGCCATGCTTGAAGATAGAAGGTCCCGGGAAGACGGGCCTCAGGTGTCACAAGCTGGCCTCTGCCGCCGTAAAGTCGAGGTCGCGCGCCACGAACACGCTGATGCTGGTTCCTTGCTTGACCGAGAGCGTGGGGGTGATCTGCTGCGGCTGGACAACCTGGGTCGCACCGTTGGCCTGCAATGTGCCTGGCACGACGACGAGCGCGCCGTCGCTGATAGAGGAGGCCGCCAGCACCAAGCCCAGATCCAGCGCAGACTGGAGGATGGCCCCGCCAAAGCGTTGCAGAAAATGGTTGTTGACCTGTGCAGCAACGCCGGTGCGGCCAAGCGGATCTGCTGAAGGGGACCCAATTGCGATCGTCACCCCATCGGGGCGAACCAGTTGAAGCCAATTGACGAGTGCGCGTCGCTGACCGCGCTCGACGGTCGAGGCGTATTCGCCGATCAACCGGCTACCGCGCGGAATCAGAACTCGGCTGCCATCGAAACCCCGAACATCGCGAGAGACGATGGCACGGGCCAGCCCCGGCCTGGTAGAATCAAGGGCGCTTTCGAGGACGGCTGGTATGAGGGTGCCCTGCGGTACGGTGGTCGAACGGTTTGCAAATGTTCCGGCTCGAACTCTTGAACCCGCCACCATTGTCGCGCCGCCCGAGGGTCCAGCCGCGGCAGGAGAACCCGCAGCTGTGCCTTCGCCCGCAACAGCAGCGCCCGCTCGGCGAGGCGCACTTGTATCGAGGATTAGCGCCGGCTCTGCGGATACCCGGGGCGGCGGTGGGGGCGCTTCCACCTGCGGCGGCGCAGGGGAAGGCAGGTACACGACCGGCGGCGGTCCCGCGGGTGGGGCAGCAGCGGGTTCGGGGTTGGGAGCCGCGGGCGGCTCAACGGGCGCAGGTGGCGGAACGGAGGGGGCGGGCGGAATAGCCAGCGGCGGCGGCGCGGGCGGGAGCATGAAGCCTTCAGCAGGCCGCTGCGATTCTAGCTGCGCTGCACGACGGCGCGAGTCGAGAACGGCGAACAAGCTGAGGCCCGCGATGACCACGAGTCCGATCAGCATCCAGGTCGGGATCCCCCTCCGCTCCATTCCGACAATCGGCCGGACATCATTGTCATCCGGTTGCGGAAGTCTGAGGCGCGGATCGCCGGGTTCGAGACGGCTTGCCATCAGCCGTCCTTCGGCACCCTGCGCTCGGCACGTGCAACGCTATCGTCGATGCGAAACAAGAGGCGTGGAAGCACAGTGTCAATCACGAAGAGGCCATCGCGCATGTAGCCATTTACCAGTCGCTCCCTACCGCTTTCGTCAACTGCAAACACGGCCGGTAGAGGGCTGTCATCTGGCCACTCGATGTAAGTACGGGTCCCATCGTCAGACATCCAGGACGGCCGGAGCGCTCGGGAGCCGCTGAGCCGATAGGTGACGTCCATCGCCTCTCGGTTGATCATGACGGTGTTGGTTGCCGATGGCGGAAATTCAAAGCGGACAAGATAGGGGGTGTCTGCACCGCCGCCTGATGAAGGCGCGAGCTCGAACAGGTACAGCCGGACGTCCGTTGCGACAGTCAGGTTGGAAACGGCGCCGTCGCGAACCGGTTTGATGAACAAGAGATCGCCTCGGTTATTGGCCGACACCTGCCAGGCCGAGCTGTCTCCAACCGCGACATTCTCAATCCGTTCGTCCGGCCCAAACTGAAGCGTTACCTGATAGCCTTGGGCGGCGCGGATCCGAAACACCTGGTCCGGCACCCAAGGCAACGACTGAATCCGAGGATCGCCCCCGGTCGGGCGCGGTTCGATCTGAGCAAGACAAGGGGCGGCCACGAGCGCCAAAAGGAGGAGTGCAGCCCCCCTCATGGCAAAACGTCAGCACCAGTAAGCGGACCTGCTTGCGGCGCAGGCTGGGGTTCGTTGGCCTGCCCTTCAAGCGAGCGTTCCGGCACCACCTCCTGGTTGCGCTGGTACCGCAACACCTGGAAACCGAGGGGGTTCACCAATCGATCATCGAACGCCAGCGGTTCGCCGGAGAAGCGGTATCGGATAACGGCAACATAATGGCGCGGAGGCTCCACCAACCCACTCTGGTCGCGGCGGACCGTTTCAAACCGGACCATGCCGACATCGGGGCCGAGCGACGAAACGCTTTTCACGCCGACCTCGACCGTCGTGGAGCGGGGGTATCGCGAAAGCGGGCTTTCCGGACTGCCAGCTTGCATTCGGGCGATGTACGAACTGCGGGCGGTTTCACCCGACCACAGCGCGACCTTTCGGTAGTTCGCCTGAAGTGTGTCGATATTGAACCCTTCACGTGCGATCACATATTGCGCCAGCAGGCTCTGGGTGAGCGCAGCATCTCCGCTGAGCCGCTGGGGTTGGAGTGGGTCGACCGCCTGCGCAAACCCGGTTTGGCGGTCGACCAGCACGGTCACCAGTTCTACCCGCTTCAAGGGCATGAGGACGAACAGCGCTAGCGCCAGAAGCAGTGCGACGCTCAGTGCAACTGCAGCGACGATCCAGGCCAGCCGACGCGAGGACTGGATGGCATCTTCGCGGTTGCGGTCCCAGCTGGCAGCCTCCTTGTAGTAGGACTCGAGGTCTTCGGGTGATTGGATTGTCATTAAGCGTCTCGCCGCTGTGCACTGGCAGATACTCGGGCCGCCGTACGGCGCCCGCTCTGGCCGAGCGGCTGAACCTGCCAGTCATTGGTCTCGGTTACGCGGGAAGAATGGGGCTCGGCCTGGCGCCTCGGCGCCGTCAGATGGAAGGCGCCTGGATCCTCACGCCGCTGCGAATAGGCAACACTATCGGCAACGACGGCGGCCCTCGACCGTAAACCGGCATCCTCAGTGGGTTGCCGACTTGGCCAAGGGTTCCGCGGCGCATCCATGGATTGGGGCGACATCTCGCTTGTCACCTGAGGGCTAGATTGCGGGAAGGCAAACCCACTTGTCACCCGCCAGCTTGCGATCAGAACGGCTAGGGTGGCCAGTGAGAATGCCATCGACACCACCAACAGTTCGACAGCTGCACCTGGAATGGCATAGTTTGCGCCTCGCCAGGCAAGGAGCTCCATAAGTCTGGGCTCGAGCAGAGCGAGTTGCACACCGAGAACCACGGCGGCGCCAACTGCCGCCAAGGCAGCGCCGGCCAAGACCCTAAGCCACCCCGCGAACAGCCCCTTGGTGGAGTCAAAGAGCAGGAAGGCAACGAACAGGGGGCCAATTGCCAGAAGAAGGCCGGCGATCAGGCGAACGGCCGCGAACCCTGTGAGAGCGCCAAGGAGATAGAAAATGCGTGCGCCGCCGAGCGCGAAGGGATCGAAGGCCGATGGCGCTTGGCGTGGAGGAGCGCCCGCTTGCCACGTGCTGACAGGGGCGGTTACCCCGGAACCGGTCCCCAGGGAGTTGAGTGCCACGAAGTACCGATCTGCGCTGTCGAGACGCGCGACCAAGCCACCTTCTGCGCCCGGGATCCCGGCTGGCCTGCCAATGGCTGCCGCAAGTTCGGCCGGGGCTCGGAAAACCACATCATACACGAGCGTTTGATAGGCAGGCCAGCTGAAGGCCAGTGTCAGCACGATGCCAACTTTGAAGACTGCGAGCACGCCGTCGCGAAGTTGGAGCCGCTCTCCAATGAGCAGCCTGTAACCGAACAAGGCGATGAACAGCACAAGCAAGATGTTGATCGCAATGGCAACGCTCGAGCCAGGCGCAGCCAATGCCTGGTGCCCCCCCATCCCGATCGCTTGTGCCTGGCAATCGACGAAGCCGAGGATGCCACTGACCAAGCCATCCGCGGCCGGAGCACTGCAAGGGCCGCTGCTCATGCGACTTCCAGCAAGCGCGGGATCCAGTCAGACGGGTCATCGCCTGCTTCCGCGCGGATTTGGTCGAGCAAGCGGACGGTGCGCTCGCGCCCAGAAAGAATTGCGAGCAGATCGCGCTCGCGAGACAGATCGAGACGCGCCACCACGCTGTCAGCTCCGTGCTTGATCAAAAAGCAGCGCGAGGAATCCGGAAGCGTGCGCACCAGATCATACTCATGAGATGTGAGCCCAAAGCCATCGACATAGTCGGCTTCTCGAGCCTTCGGGTTCGGCATGAAGATCTGTGTGGCCGCTTGTTCAATGATGGCGCTCGCGATGCGGCTTTCGAGGGCATCTTGGGCGCTCTGGGTGGCAAACCCAACGATGCCGCTGCGCTTCCGGATGGTCTTCTCCCAATCCTTGATGCGGCGCACAAATACGTCATCATCGAGTGCCTTCCAGCCTTCGTCGACCACGATGATGGCTGGTGACCCGTCTAGGCGCTCCTCGACCCGGTGGAACAGATACATCATGGCAGGCGTGCGCAGGACGGGATGGTCGAGGATTTGGGTCATGTCGAACCCGACCGTATCTGCAGAGAGGTCGGTCGTGTCCGCGATATTGTCGAACAACCACGCATGCTCACCGTCGCCCCACCAGGGCCGCAGCCGCGACCAGAGGTCGCCCGCATGAGGACGATGGCCGCCACGGAATAGCTCGACCAGGTGGGAGAGACGACGGTGTCGACTGTCCTGCGCGAAGTTGGCGTCGATCGCATCGCGGATCTGCGCCACCTCATCCACATCGGGCTCGCCGGCCAGCTGGCAGAGGAGGTCGATCAGAAATGTTCGATTGACTGGCGTATCGGGCAATTGGAGCGGGTTGAGCCCCGAGGCTGTGCCAGGCACCAGCCGGTCATAACGTCCTCCGACGGCGCGAATGAAGATTTCCGCGCCCCGGTCCTTGTCGAAGAACACGATCCGCGGCCGAAACTTGCGAGCCTGGGCAAGGAGGAAGTTCAGGACAACGGTCTTGCCCGACCCCGACGGGCCGATGATCGTGAAATTGCCAAGATCGCCTTGATGAAAGTTGAAATGATAGGGTCCCGCGGCAGTGGTCTCGAACAGGGTGACAGCCTCGCCCCAGTGATTGCCGGCAGCCCGCCCGCGCGGGAAGTTGTGGCCGCTGGCCAGACTCGCAAAATTTGCGGTCGAGACCAGGCCGCGCCTTGCGATGTAGGAGAAGTTCCCCGGAAACTGCGCCCAGAATGCAGGCTCGAGCGCGATATCTTCGCGCACCGATAGTATGCCGAGGTCGGAGAGCACGGCCTGGGTCTCAGCCACGCCTTGGTCAACGCCCTGTGGTGAGTCAGCGCGAATGGCGATGGTCATGTGATGCTCGCCAAACCCGGCGCGCCCGGCTGCCACCTCGTCCTTGGCGCGAGACAGGTCTGCGCGCAGGCTCAACGCTTCATCTTCGGCCGAACGCATGCGGCGAAGAGCGAGGTTCATGCGTGACAACGCAGTCTGCCGTTCAACGAACGCAAAGCTCTGCGACACCGTCATTTCGAAAGGCAGTCGCAACAGTTCGTCGAGCATTCCTGGCGCTGTCTGGCTGGGATAGTCCTTGATCGAAACAAGCCCCAAGAATGTGCGCGGCGTTGGCCCTGTCCGCCCCAGCTCGACCGCCTCCTGGCCGAAGCTGATCCTCCGGTAGGGGAGATAGGACGCAATCTCCTCCTGCGGCAGCAGAACCGGACGGAGCTCACCGTTCAGAATCGTCGACAGAAACTCCAGCGGCTCGGAGCAGTAGCCTTGCCGCGTCCTGTAGACGCCAAGGAGGCGTGGCTCGTAGCTTCCGAGTGATGCCATGAGCGCATCGCTGGCCGCCTCTAGCTGCCTCAGCTCAGCTTGCACCTCAGCGTCGCCGTCGATCATTGCCGGACGGCTTAGTGTCGCCCTCAGCCTTTCCAGAATGCCGAGCCGGCCAGGTAAGGGCCGACGGATGAGTGTCAGGAACAGGTCGTTCGCATAGAGCTTTCGGGCCGACAACCTCGAGCGCCAGGTCTCCGCCAGCTGGCGCGAGAAGGGATCGGCATAACTGCCGCTCACCTCGGCCTCGACTTGTCGCCGGATGATATGATGGCACAGAGCAAAGCGAGACGATCCGATTGACTGCAGCATCGCGTCTCGCAGCCGCTTGCGGTAGTTGAGTTCGTCCGTATCGGCGGTCTCGAACAGCAAACCCCGCAGGTGGATGACTCGCATCAGAAGTCCGTCACGGGTTGCGATCGTGTGATCGTCCACGTGCCGGGCATAGGGCAGGTGCCGGCTGACCGACGCTTCGCGCGCGACCACCGCTGGATCGCGGGTCAGGGCCGGTAGGAGTTGCATCGCCACAGCCGGTGGTTGCGTACCCTTGGGCAGCGGCTCACGCGGGTCAGCCAGAGGTCAAAAAAGCGGGGCTCGCGTAGGCACGCCAGCAAGCCGACAAGGTGGACGATGAGCGAAAGCGCCAACACCCAGGCCGACTTGAAGATGAGAAAGGCTTCTGTCGTCAGCACCAGGTTGAAGATGAAATAGCCATAGGTGACACCAGCAAACATCTGCGGCCGGGTCAGCGCCACAAACACGGAATCGCGCTCGAGCCCGTTCATGGTCAAGGAGCCATAGAAGCGGCCGACTGGATGCCGCCAACGATGCTGGCTGCGCCAAAGAGAATGAAGCAACCGACAATGACCGTGACACCATAACGCCAGTCAATCCGACCTGTGAGCATCAACAGCCCGACGCAGGCGACTGAGATCACTGCCACGACTGTGGCGATCGTGCCCAGTAACGTATCCTGGAGCCATCGAAAAGCAGATACAATTGCACCTGAACCCGCGGGATCAGAATATCCCGCTTGGCCGAGTGCCGCGCTAGCTGCTGCCAACATAGCGACGCCAAACGCAGCCCGGGTAGCAGGCATCGTTCCGCGGCTAACTCTAGGTTCTAAACGCTTCTTACTCATCCTGGTTATCTCTATGCGGGAGTTGCGGCTTAGCCAAGAACCGAATGACCGGGCTGGCGGCAGACTTTTGGGATGCCGCAGCCGCCAGTCGAGAGCGGCTACCCCACTGGCTCACGGTTCACACTTGCCTTCCTTAAACCAAGCGCGGGCAAAGAAAATCTGGGGCTGGGAATAAAGTCTTACATGCATATATCAAATTTTTCTTATAAAGAAACGCCGCCTCTGCACAATCATGCCTAAACACAAATCAGCATGTACGTGCCAACAATATCGCAGACCATCCGCTCCATCTTTATAACGCAGCGATCTTTGTCAACTATCTTCAATTCAATATCCTGTACACAATACCAAGTGCGCGCCTCATTTGCGAAGTTCATTGGATTAATATGGCGAAATCATCGATCATAAGGGCTTCGGATTCGATCATTTCTGAAATTCGATTCGATAACGAAGGTTATTCGCCTCTAATGTTTAGATGTTGGTGCCATTGTTTGAAAATTACCCAGTCGCTGCTAAACTCGGAATTCGCAACTTTTGTGTAATCGGCCGAGGTGCGCGCGGCAATATCCGCTTTGCCTGTACGAACCCCATGGCCAGGAGGTCGGCTTTCTACACTATACCTGGAAACATGTTTATGTCCTGTCCTCGCAAAATCTTGGATACGTTGTCTGCCGATGGGTCGGCAAGAGCGAGGCCAGTGAATCTATGAGAAACAGCCAATTCGCCAAATCTACTTCGGACATATATCATACTATATGGATCGGCTTTAAATATAGACTTGCTTCGATCCGTATTCAAAACATTCATCACAAATAGATCTTCTCCCAGTCTAGTAGTATAAAATGGAAGAAATTCGAGATCATCTGGAAACTCACTTGACAACGCTGATCTGACCCTGCTCCTTACAATCGGCGCTCGGAGCATCCAGCTAATAAAATCTGCCGGCCTCTTGCCTCCTCTTTTCTCTCGAATAGGAGGCGGGGTCCAATTATCAATTTCGCGTTGACATACAAAGTGATTCTCAAAATATGATAGATCAGGAGGCATGAAATATATTCCTCCTGTATCCTTCAAATTCAGTTCGTATATATCATTATTCATCATCTTCAAAGAAACCTTGAAACTTAGCTAGTGCGCTGTATACGGCCTCTTTGCCTATCATGCCAGCACGGGTGATCGCATCGTTCACTCGTCCAAAGTATTCATTTGTATGAGTGCGAAAGTGCACATGAGGTCGTATCGAAACTCCGTTTTCTGCTGCATCAATATCTATACCCACTTTAGCCAATGTTTGTCGTGCTGGCGCGGCTGCCGCTGCAGTTTTTGCTACAATATGGTGAGCTTGGTGCGTCCCACGCGAAACAGGTCTTCCTGCTTCGGCCATATTTCGGGCAAGCTTTGAGCCGCGATATACTTCAACCGTCGCTGAAGCAGTAGCACCATCTGCATTCGCTTGAACTTGAGCCTCGACGTTGGAGTTTGGTGTGGTTACCGTCGCTTCAACCTCTACGCCATCTTTTGTCGCCCGCGCGGCAATTGTGGTTTGAGAGCTTGGGGTATCGACTTTAAAAGAGACGGATGTGCACGTGGCAGAGCTCAATTCCGTATTTGAGCCGCAGCCTGGTCTCGCTCCCGCCTTTCCTGTAGGATCGACCAGATTTATTGGATCGTTTCTGGCGTAGGCATAAAGATTGACTTGATCATTGTATCCCACTGGGTCTGTCTGCAGGAAACGTCCAAGCGTCGGGGAGTAGATTCGGGCTTTGTAGTAGTACATTCCTATCTCAGGAAGCCAGGCCTGCCCAGTGTATTGGAACCGCCCTTGGTTTGTCGGGTTCGGGATCCCCCAAGCTTCATAGGCATTTATAGCGGTCGAGGCGCCGCTGCTATTTGCGATGCTGACAACTGACCCCTGATGGTCCGTCTGCAGGCTGCGGCGGTCTGTTAGTGCGGTTCCCTCGTACCACAGGATTGGATCATCAGTTCCCAGCCCATGGATGTAACGGCGCATCAGCGTGCCGGAGCTGTTGTACTCAGCCACCAATTCGTCGCCGTCGTACAGGAACTGTGTTACACCGGGTGGGCCTCCGCTCGTCTGGAACAACCGTCCCATCGGATCATAGCTTAGCGCCGCGGTCTTGGCACCCGAAGCCGAGACCAGACGGTTCTCGGCATCATAGACCATGCTCACCGAACCATCAGACGTAAGGTTGCCATTTGCGTCATAACCGAAAGTCGCAGGTCCTGCGGTCGTGTACTGATTCAGCCCATTCACCGCGTAGCTGCGACTGAGGTTCAAATGTCCGGTGTAGGCATAGGCATCGTTCGCAGCCGTGCGCGTCACAATCTGCGACGCCGGGTTGTAGGCGAACGTCAGGCTTTGATCCGCCCCTATGCCGGCCAGATCATGGCTCACGCTTTGCAACCGGAACAACGGATCATAGCCATAGCTGGTGGTCGCACCGGATACAGCCTGCGACGTCGGACGACCGACGCTGTTATAGGCAAATGTCGCGACGGCCGCTCCGCTGACGTCGCGGATGGTTGTCAGGCGCCCGGAAGGATCATGCTCATAGGAAAAATAGGTCCCATCCGGATAGGTAAGGCGCGTCCTCCTGCTGCCGGTGTCGTACATGTAGGAAAGCGCGCGCGCTGTCCCGCCGACATTGTTGCTGCTGGACACCAGGCGGCCGAACCCATCGTAGCTGTTAGTGATTCCAGCACCTGAGGTCGAGCCGAACCTCGCAAACGTCTGCGCATCGCGCATGTCGTAGCCATAGAACACGCTGTAGCCGGCCGCACCGCTCGCGGAGGCCGGCACCGTTTTCTGGGTGACCCGGTTCAGCCCGTCATAGCTGTAGGTGATCGTGACCCCGTCCCGCTTGCGGAGCGAGGTGCGGTTGCCGGCGCTGTTGTAGCCATAGGCTTCATAGTCCGCCTCGTTCACCAGCCCGACGGTCGTCTTGGATGGGAAGACCCACCTGATGAGCCGGTCGTGTCCGTCGTAGCGAAGATCGGCGCGATTGCCGTTCGCATCGGTCACGCGCGTGCGCTTCCCGTTCGAGCTGTACAGATAGGTCGCGTAGTTCTGCTGGAGCGAGGTTCCGACAGCGCGCTGGATCTGCGTGAGCTGACCGGCCGTGTCGTAGACGTTGCGAGTGACCCTGTCCGGACCCGCAGTGCCTTGCGTGCTGAGCGTGCAGGCATCGGCCGGTAGAGATCCGAACACCGCCGGGTTCATGCGCACGGTGCTGCAAATATGCTGGCCCCGGTCATCAAAGGACGCGCTCTGGACCTGCTGCACCGAGCCGCCTGCGGTGGTTGCGGTGTGTACAGGGTAGCGGCGGGCGTCGAAGGTGACGTCATTGCGGGTCAGCACAGTGAGCGCCGTGCTCGTCGGGTCAGGAACTGTTCCAGACTCTGTTGCAATGACCTTGTCGTCGGAGCTCCGGTACGTGTTCCGGGTTGCTGGCCGCGAACCATCTGCGTTCGCGGGGCCAATCTCCCAGGTCTTCCGACCCAGCACATCGTAGCGATAGTATTTCGCATCGCCGGCGCCTGGCAGCGGCCCGTCTTCTGACAGCAGCCGGCCTGCATCGTCATAGGTAAAGGTGGTCGTCAGGGTCGCGCCTGTCGCCCCGTCGACCCTTGTTTCGGTGAGCGGCAGCGGAGAAGCACCCAAATAGGTGTACTGAACGACGATCTCCGCACTGGTGCCGCAGGTGGTTCCCAGCCC
>ERZ1645185.198-NODE-198-length-26478-cov-4.221284_pt1 | contig 26478 bp, 26 predicted proteins | sample MGYA00575351_ERZ1645185 | MGnify/ENA primary metagenome ERZ1645185 (study PRJEB40838, sample SAMN11284767) | freshwater sediment metagenome | isolation source: river sediment | host: Sediment | place: India: Jana village, Kanpur | collected 2015-12-17 ... | reverse complement strand
TCAGCTTCACCGTGCCGACCGGCAATTTCGGCGACATCTTCGCGGGCTACATCGCGCGGCGCATGGGCCTGCCGATCGACAAGCTGGTCGTCGCCACAAACCAGAACGACATCCTGCACCGGGCGCTGTCCTCGGGCGGCTACATCACCGACGGGGTGAAGCCCTCGATCAGCCCGTCGATGGATATCCAGGTGTCGTCGAACTTCGAACGTGCGCTGTTCGATGCCTACGGCCGCGACGGCGCGGCGGTGGCGGCGCTGATGGATGAGCTGAAATCGGGCGGCTTCCGCATCAGCCCGAACGCGCTGAAGACCCTGCGCGAAACCTTCGCATCCGGCCGCTGCTCGGAAGAGGAAACGCTCGCCACCATCGCCCGTCTTCATGCGACCACCGGCGAGGTGCTGTGCCCGCATTCCGCCGTCGGCGTAAAGGTTGCTGAGGAGCATCTGGGCGCGACCCCGATGATCACGCTCGCCACCGCCCATCCGGCCAAGTTCCCCGACGCGGTGGAACGCGCCACCGGCCTGCGTCCCGGCCTTCCGCCCCGCATGGCTGACCTCTTCGGCCGGCCAGAGCGCGTGACCCGCGTGCCGAACGATCTGGCCGCGCTTGAAACCCTGATCCGTGAAAGGACCGGTCATTGACCATCCAGACGACCACGCTTCCCAACGGCTTCCGCATCGTCACCGACACCATGCCGGGGCTGAAATCCGCCTCGGTCGGGGTCTGGGTCACCGCCGGCGGCCGGCATGAACGGGCCGAGCAGAACGGGATCGCGCATTTTCTCGAACACATGGCGTTCAAGGGCACCACGACCCGCTCGGCCCTGCAGATCGCCGAGGCGATCGAGGATGTGGGCGGGTATATCAACGCCTATACCTCGCGCGAGATGACGGCCTACTACGCCCGGGTGCTGGATGGCGATGTGCCTCTGGCGATCGATGTCGTCTCCGATATCGTGCTGAACCCGGTCTTCGACCAGCGCGAGATCGAGGTCGAGCGCCATGTCATCCTGCAGGAGATCGGCCAGGCGCTGGACACGCCCGACGACGTGATCTTCGACTGGCTGCAGGAAGTCAGCTACCCCGACCAGCCCTTCGGCTGCACCATCCTCGGCCCTTCCGAGCGGGTCTCGGCCTTTACCCGCAACGATCTTACCCGCTTCGTGGGTGAACATTACGGGCCGGACCAGATGATCCTGTCGGCGGCGGGCGGCATCGACCATGACGCGATCGTGGCGCAGGCGACGGCGATCTTCGGCGGGCTGAAGAGGGTCGGCTCGACCGTGATCCAGCCGGCAGCCTTCCGCGGCGGCGAGCGGCGCGAGATCAAGGATCTTGAGCAGGTGCATTTCGCCATGGCTTTCGAGGCGCCCGGCTATCGCGCACCCGAGGTCTATACCGCGCAGGTCTATGCCATGGCGCTTGGCGGCGGCATGTCCTCGCGCCTGTTCCAGAAAATCCGCGAGGAGCGGGGCCTGTGCTATTCGATCTTCGCCCAGTCCGGCGCCTATGAGGATACCGGGCAGATCACGCTCTATGCCGGCACTTCCGAGGCCGAGATTGGCGAACTGACCCAGCTGACGCTGGACGAGCTGAAACGGTCGGCGGACGACATGTCCACGGCCGAGGTCGCGCGCGCCCGCGCGCAGCTGAAGGCAGGGCTGCTGATGGGGCTGGAAAGCCCATCCTCGCGGGCTGAACGCGCGGCGCGACTGCTGGCGATGTGGGGGCGCGTGCCCGCGATCGAGGAAGCGGTCGCCAAGATCGACGCGGTCTCGACCGAAGGCGTCCGCGCCTATGCGGGCGGCATGATACACGCACCCTCGGCGCTCGCGCTCTATGGTCCGGTCGGGGCTGCGCCCGGGCTTGATACCATCCGCGAGGGGCTCGCCGCCTGATGCTGGGGCGTGCGCGGCGCGTCCGGATCGAGACCGAGCGCATGACCCTGCGCCTGCCGCTGCATGCCGATTTCCGGCAATGGGCCGACCTGCGCGAAAAGAGCGCGGCCTTCCTGACCCCGTGGGAGCCGACCTGGTCGGCGGACCATCTGGCCCGCCGCGCCTTCACCAACCGCGTCTACTGGGCAAACCGGGCGGTCGCGCAGGGCACCGCGCTGCCGCTGTTCCTGATCCGCCGTTCCGACCAGACGCTGCTGGGTGCGATCACGCTCGACAACATCCGCCGCGGTCCGGCGCAGGCGGCAACCGTCGGCTACTGGATCGGCGCGCCCTTCGCCCGGCAGGGCTACATGCGCGAGGCGCTGCTGGCCTTGGTCCACCACAGCTTTACCGCCATGGATATCAGCCGGATCGAGGCCGCCTGCCTGCCCGAGAACGCAGCCTCGCGCGGGGTGCTGGAGAAATCAGGCTTCAAATACGAAGGGGTGGCGCAAAGCTACCTCCAGATCGCGGGACGCTGGCGCAACCATGTGCTTTACGCCAGCCTGCGCGCCGACCGGCGCGGGCGCACCGATGTGGGCCTGGCCTGAGCCATGAGCCCCTGGGTGATCCTGCTGCGCGGCGTGAATGTCGGCGGGGCGGGAAAGCTGCCGATGGCCGAGTGGCGCGCGCTTCTGGCCGAGCAGGGCTTCGACCGGCCCGAAACCTTCATCCAGAGCGGCAATGCCGTGATCGGGTCCGACCTGCCGCGCGAAGCGATCGCCGCGCGCATCGGCGAGGGCATCGCGTCGCGCTTCGGCTTTCGCCCCGAGGTCTTCGTGCGCCGCCCCGAGGAGATCGAGGCGCTTCGCGCGGACCATCCTTTCGCCGGGGATGATCCGGCCCGGGTCTATGTGTTTCTTCTGGGCGGCGCCCCGGACGGGATCGACCCCGACCGCATCGCGGCGCTGGCTGCGCGCGGAGAAAGATGGGTGATGTCCGAGGCGGCCTTTGTCCTGTCGGCGCCCGAGGGCATGGGCAGGTCGGTTCTGGCGGAACGGATCGGGCGCATCCTGAAAGTGCCGATGACCGCGCGCAACCTGCGGACATTGCAGGCGCTGGCCGAGATGGCGTCGCGCCGCTAGGGGCGGCTTTTCTCGCGCTCCGGCGGGGGGTAAGCAAGGGCAAGGAGACCCGCGATGCTCAATCCCGCCGATGCCGACTTCCGCGCCCAGCTGGCCACGCGCCTGCCCGAAGGCACCCTGTCCGATGCGGATGCCGCCTATCTGACCGAACCGCGCGGGCGCTGGACCGGCCACGGCCTGCTGGCGCGACCGCGCAGCACGGCGGAGGTGGCGGCGATCGTGCGCGCCTGTGGCGAGGCGCGGGTCGGGATCGTGCCCTGGAGCGGCGGAACCGGGCTGGTCGGCGGGCAGGTGATGCCAGACGGTCCCGCGCCGGTGATCCTGTCGGTGGAGCGGATGGCGGCCCTGCGCGCGGTCTATCCGGAGGAAAACGCGATGGTGGTCGAGGCCGGGATGATCCTGGCCGATGTCCATGCGCAGGCGACTGCGGTGGGTCGGCTGTTCCCGCTGACTCTCGCCTCGGAAGGATCGGCGCGGATCGGCGGCAACCTTTCCACAAATGCCGGAGGGGTGCATGTCCTGCGCTATGGCAATGCCCGCGACCTGTGCCTGGGGCTGGAGGCGGTGCTGCCCGACGGGTCGGTGCTGCATGGGCTGAAGCGGCTGAGGAAGGACAACACCGGCTATGACCTGAAGAACCTGCTGATCGGGGCGGAAGGGTCGCTTGGCATCATCACTGCGGCCAGCTTGAAGCTGCACCCGGTCCCTGCTGCCGAAGGCACGGCGCTGGTGGTGGTCGAGGGGCCGGAGGCGGCGCTGAGGCTTCTGGCGATAGCGCAGGCGCGGCTCGGCGGGCTGGTCTCGGCCTTCGAGCTGATCGGGCGCGCGGGTCTCGATTTCCTGACCGAGACGCTGCCGGACCTGCGCCAGCCGTTCCCGCAGCCTCCCGACTGGATGGTGCTGGTCGAGCTTGGGCTGCCTGAGGGACTGGACCCGCAGGCGGCGCTGGAGGGGCTGTTCGAGGTGGGCGTGGCGGCCGGTCTGGTGCAAGACGGGATCATCGCCGCCTCCGAGGCGCAGCGGCAGGACTTCTGGAAGATCCGCGAGATGATCCCAGAGGCCAACCGACGGATCGGCGCGGTGTCGAGCCACGACATCTCGCTGCCGCTTGGCGAGGTGGCGGGCTTCATCGCCAGTTGTGGCCCGGCAATCGGGGCGCTCGGGCCGTTCCGGATCAACTGCTTCGGCCATCTCGGCGACGGCAACCTGCATTACAACGTCTTCCCGCCGAGGGGCGGGCGGCGGGCGGACTGGGACGCCGAGCGCGATGCGATCAAGACGCTGGTCCATGACCGCGTCCATGCCCTTGGCGGATCGGTCAGCGCCGAGCATGGCATCGGGCGGCTGAAGGTCGGTGATCTGGAACGCTACGGCGATCCGGCGAAACTGGCAGCGATGAGGGCGATCAAGGCCGCGCTCGATCCGGCGGGCATCATGAACCCCGGCGCAGTGCTCAGGGGCTGATGGGTGTGCCCCGCCGGGCTGAATCGGCGGGGGCTTCCTGGGTGGGGTCAGGGGTGGTGCCACGCCGGTGGCGCGACGGTCACAGCATGCCCGTCCCGGGGTTAGCAAAGGATGAACGAAATCGCCCCTTTGCAAATTTCATGGTTGGATAGTCGGGATCGGTCATTGGAGGCGGCAGCATGACCATGTCCCGGCTGGCAAAGATCGTGATGGTTCTGGGGCTGGCGCTGTTTGCCAGTATCGTCACCTTCACCAATATCACCGACTACGACTCGAACTTCGAGTTCGTGAAGCACGTGCTGAGCATGGACACGACCTTTCCCGGCAACAAGGCGATGTACCGGGCAATAACCTCGCCGACGCTGTGGTCCCTTGGCTACTGGGCCATCATCGCCGGCGAGGGGCTGACGGCGCTTCTGTTCCTTGTCGGCGCCTGGCGCATGATCCGCGCCGCCGACGCCGCGGCCGAGGAATTCGACAACGCCAAGGCCTTCGTGATCGCAGGTGCGACAGTCGGCTTCCTTGTCTGGTTCGTCGGCTTCATGGTCGTCGGTGGCGAGTGGTTCCTGATGTGGCAGTCGTCCACCTGGAACGGGCAGGAGGCCGCATTCCGCTTTTACCTCACGATCCTTGCCGTCCTGATCTTCGTGAACCAACCCGAACGCGACTAGGAGGCGCGCGGGTTCGCCGGCAGGTGCGCCCGCAGGATCGTCTCGAAGCTGACGCCCTGAAACTCCGGCAGCAGCCGCGCCAACGGTGCGGGATCAAGCCAGTGCGGCGTCTCGTAGAGATAGCGCATCTCGAGCAACTCGCGCGCCAGTTCCCAGAACGGCGCGGCGAGCCTCAGCGTCCACCACGAGAACTGCGACATCCCTATCTCGCGCCCCATCAGGCGGGCGAAACCGGCCCGCAACTCATCCATGCTGAAGGTCGAGCCGGGGAAGGGGATGTCGGCGAAGGCCGGCAGCGCTTCGCGCCTGTCGGTCAGCGCCACACCGGCGCGGGCCATGTCCGGCAGCCAGGCCCAGGCATGGGGGATGTCCGCCGGACCCATGGCGGTGATCCGACCCTGCTCCAGCCGTTTCAGCATCACGATGCGCATCAGCGTCTCGGGGCTGTCGGGGCCGAGGAAATCGCCGGCCCGCAGGAGGATGGTCCGCTGCCCCCGTTCCGAAGCGTCGCGATAGGCGGCCTCCATCTCGGCCCGGATCACGCCCTTGCGCGCGACGGGGCGGTGCGGCGTTTCGGGCCCCCAGGGCGCCGGTTCGCGGCCAAAGACATAGACGTTGCCGGGGATGAGCACGGTTGCCCCCGAAACACGCGCGGCCGCCAGGACCGAGGTGGTGATCTCGGGGATCAGCCGCGCCCAGTCGTGATAGCGCGGCGGGTTCAGGCCGTTGACGATGACCTCGGCTCCCTTCGCGGCAAGGGCCATGTCGGTGCCGCGACGATAGCGCTCGACCGTCCAGCCGTCGGCCGCGAAGGCCTCGGCCGCCCGTCGCCCGAAGTTCCCCGAAGCGCCCAGCACCAGAACCGTTCTTGCCATATCGACCTCCGCTTTACCTGACGGGCACGAGCTTCGCACGAAATGCGGCTGTCAGCCCTGCAAGTGACGGAACCCGGCCATGCGGTCCGGTCCCGCCGTCACAGCCCGTCGAACTCGCACAGGGCGTGAACCTCCATGCCCATCGCTTCGAGCTTCTGCCGTCCTCCCAGTTCCGGCAGGTCGACGACGAAGGCGCAGCCGACGATCACCCCGCCCAGCCGCTCGATCAACTTGATCCCGGCTTCGGCCGTGCCGCCGGTCGCCAGAAGGTCGTCGACCAGAAGCACCTTTTCGCCCGGCTGGATGGCGTCGTCATGCACCTCGACCACTGCCTCGCCATACTCCAGGGTGTAGGCTTGCGAAATCGTCTGGCCCGGCAGCTTGCCCTTCTTGCGGACCGGCACGAAGCCGGTCGACAGCTGGTGCGCCACCGCGCCGCCGAGGATGAACCCCCGCGCCTCGAGCCCCGCGACCTTGTCGATCCGCGTCCCGGCGTAGGGGTGCAGCAGCTGGTCGATCGCCATGCGGAACCCGCGCGGATCGGCGAAAAGCGTGGTCACGTCGCGGAACAGGATGCCTTCATGCGGGAAGTCGACGATGGTGCGGATGTAATCCTTGACGGTCTTGGCCATGGGCTCCTCTTCGGGGTCAGTCGGTCGGCGGATAATGCAGCCGCAGTACAGCGGCATCCTGTCCGGTCAGGACCGTAACCGCATTGGTTTCCTGCGAAAAGATCGAACGGCGGCGATAGGCGGGGTTGGAAATGTCAAAGGGCAGGCCCATCCCCTGCGTCAGTTCCTCGAGCACGATCGAACGGATGACCGACAGCCCCGCCTCGGAATTGATGAAGATGTTGACCCGCTCGATTTCGCCCGCCGCGTTCATCCCGAAGACAACCATCCCGCCCGGCAGGTCGCGGTGATGCTTCTCCCCGGTCAGTATGGTCAGGCTGCGCGGCTTGCGGACCGAGATATGGACCCGCGCCGGGCGGTTGTCGGGCAAGCGGTAGAGTTGCAGCCGTGCGCCCGCGCCATTGATCTGGGCGATGGCCTGGTCGATGGCCAGATCGACCTGCGCCGATATCGCCGGGCTGACCGGTTCCACATCCTGAAGCCGCGACACCGAGACATCCAGCGCCACCTCGCGCGGCCAGGCCCGCGGCTCGATCGCGCAGCGGCCATAGACCGGCGCCCCGCAGGAGACGATCTTGTGAAATTCCTCGTCGGACAAGAGCCCGCGCGCGGGAATGAAGTCCTGCGCCGCCGCCGGTGCCGCGAGAAGCAGCGCGAGGGCGGCGGCCAGCCTCACCCCAGCACGCGGCCCGCCACCGCGTCGAGCTTTGCGATCAACTCGGGGTCGCGCTTGTCTGGCGCGGTCATGATGGCGAAGTCCAGCGCCCGGTCGCAGCCATGCGGGCAGGGGGCGCGGTCGGGGCCGAGGAGGGCGGGCAACCGCGCCACCATGCCGCGCGCCTTCACCGCGTTGCCTGTCAGCACGGCAATCACCTGCGCCACGTCCACGGCGCCGTGGCTTTCATGCCAGCAGTCATAATCCGTCACCATTGCCACCGAAGCATAGCAGAGCTCCGCCTCACGGGCGAGCTTGGCCTCGGGCATGTTGGTCATGCCGATCACGTCGCAGCCCCAGCTGCGGTAAAGCCGGCTTTCGGCCAGCGTCGAGAATTGCGGCCCCTCTATGCACAGGTAGGTGCCGCCGACATGCACGGTGATGCCCTCGCTGCGCGCGGCTTCGGCCACATGGCCGGACAGGCGCGGGCAGGTCGGATGCGCCAGACTGACATGGGCCACGCAACCTGTTCCGAAGAAGGACTTGTCCCGGGCGAAGGTGCGGTCGATGAACTGGTCGACGATGAAGAAATCGCCCGGCGCATAGTCTTCGCGGAACGAACCGCAGGCCGAGACCGAGATCAGGTCGGTCACGCCCAGGCGCTTCATCGCGTCGATATTGGCCCGGTAAGGCACCTCGGTCGGCGAATGCACATGCCCGCGCCCGTGCCGGGGCAGGAAGGCCATCGGCACTCCGTCCAGCCTTCCCACCAGCACATCGTCGGACGGGGCGCCCCAGGGTGTCTTGACCTTGACCCACGACGCGCCCTCCAGCCCGTCGATCTGGTAAAGGCCCGATCCGCCAATGACGCCGATCATGGTCTGCATGTGAATCTCCCGCAGGTTGCGGAGGTGAGGTTAGGCGAGGGGCGGGGGCAGGGGAAGCCGGTGGAGCGGATTACGGCGGGCCAGTCGCACGACTGGTCAGAATTGTGGCATCCGGTCCCCGGTCCCCGCCAGGCCAAGCCGCGCAACCTCGGGGCCTAGTGCATCGAGCAGCAGCGCCAGCCCTGCCGTCTCGGTCGAGCCGGCGCGGGCCAGAAGCGCGATGTCGCGATTGGCCTGGGCCATGGCGAGCGGGCGAATGACCACCTCGCTGCGCGACACCGCCTGCCGGCGGGCAAAGAGGTCGGGCAGGATGGCGACGCCAAGGCCGGACGCCGCCATCAGCAGGATCGAATCGAGGCTGGTCCCGGCATATTCGTCGGTGACCACCCCGCCGCAATCCGCCGCCAGCGCGAAGGCAATGCGCGACAGGCGGTGCCCGGGATCGAGTGTCAGGAACTGCCGCCCTTTCAGGTCGGGGGCGGTGACGGGGGCGGGATCGGCAGCCAAAGGATCGTCCGCCGCCACTGCCACCCAAAGCGGTTCGTTGAACAGCCGGTGCTGGATCGTGTTCGGATGGTCCTCGGGGGTGGAGATCACCAGATCGAACCGTCCGGACTTCAGCCCCGCCTCCAGATCGCGGGTGCTCTCCTCGCGCAGCACGACGCGCAGGTCGGGCTGGCGGCGATGGATCTCGCGCACCACCTGCGGCAACAGGTAAGGCCCGATCGAGGGCAGCACGCCCAGCCGCAGCCGCCCGGCAAAGGGCAGGTCGCTGGTCATGGCGCGGCGCAGGTCCTGCATCTCGCGCAGGATGCGTTCGGCACGCCGGATCAACTCCATCCCCTTGGCGGTCGCCTCTACCCCGGCCCGGCCCCGCTCGAAGATGCGAAGGCCCAGTTCATCCTCGACCAGCGCGATCTGGGCAGACAGACTCGGCTGGCTGATGTTCAGCGCCTCGGCGGCAAGGCCGAAGCGGCCGAGGCGATGGACCGTGACGATATAGTCGAGCTGGCGAAGAGTGGGGCGCATGGTATAGTTTGTAACTATAGAAATGGTAGAAAGATAGTACTTCCATAAATCCTGCCACCAAGGCATTCCGCCGGGACGCCAGTCACGGAGACCCCGGATGCCCTCGATCCTCGACGCCCTTGCCGGCAACCTGCTGGTGCCGACCATCCTGTTCTTCGTGCTGGGGCTGATCGCCGCCACGATCCGCAGCGACCTGTCGATCCCGGCGGGGGCGGCAAAGTTCCTGTCGCTCTACCTGCTGCTTTCGATCGGATTCAAGGGCGGCAGCAACCTTGCCGCGCACGGGGTCACGACCGACCTGTTCCTGACGCTCTCGGCGGGGGTGATGCTGTCCTTCGCGCTGCCGCTGGTCGCCTTCCTGCTGCTGAAGGCGATGACCCGGCTCGACAGCCTGAATGCAGCGGCGGTCGCGGGGCATTACGGCTCGATCTCGATCGTCACTTTCGTGACGGCGGTCAGCCTCGCCGATCAGGTCGGGCTCGGCTATGACGGCTACATGGTGGCAGTCGCGGCGGCGATGGAGATCCCGGCCATCCTGTCGGCGCTGTGGCTGGTGCATCGGGCAGGGATCCGTTCGTCGGAAGGCGGGCATTTGTGGCGCGACCTGCTGGCGAACGGCTCGGTCGTGCTGCTGCTCGGTTCCTTCGTCATCGGCGCGCTGACCGGGCAAAAGGGGATGGAGATGGTCGCGCCCTTCATTGTGACGCCCTTCACCGGCCTTCTGTGCCTGTTCCTGCTCGACATGGGGCTGACAGCGGGACGGAGCGTCATCCAGAACCGCCATCTGCTGTCGCCGGGCCTCTTCGCCTTTGGCATCGTCATGCCGCTGGCCGGGGCCGCCATTGCCTTTGGAACCGGACTTGCCCTTGGCATCGCGCCGGGCAGCCTGTTCCTGCTGATCGTGCTGGCGGCGTCGGCCTCTTACATTGCGGTGCCGGCGGCGATGCGGATCGCGCTGCCGCAGGCGGAGCCGGGCATCTATCTGACGCTGTCGCTCGGCATCACCTTCCCGTTCAACATCGCGCTTGGCCTGCCATTGTATCTGTGGGTCGCCACGGCCGCAGCCTGATCAGGCGGCGGGCTGCAGCCGCAACTCTCCGAGAACACCGGCGGCGATCTCGAAGCTGCGAAGCCGCGCGGCGTGGTCGTGGATCATGGCGGTGACCATCAGCTCATCCGGCCGATGGCGCTCGATCAGCGCGGAAAGCTCGCGCCGGATCGTCGCGGCCGAGCCGGTGGCCGAGACCGAGAGCGCCTCTGACACCTGCGCCATGAGCGGGGGAGGCACTTCGGCGGACAGGTCCTGAACGGGGGCTGGCAGCTTGCCGGGCCGACCCGAGCGCAGGCGAGCGAAGGCAAGCATCTGCGACGAGCGCAGGTACTGTGCCTCGTCGTCGGTCTCGGCGGCGAACACTCCGGCGGCCATCATCGCATAAGGCTGCGCCAGCCATTTCGACGGGCGGAAGGTCTGGCGATAGGTGGCGAGCGCCTCGTCCAGCAACCCGGGCGCGAAATGGCTGGCGAAGGCGTAGGGCAGGCCCAGCCATGCGGCAAGCTGCGCGCCATAAAGGCTGGAGCCGAGGATCCAGACCGGAACATGCGTGCTCTCGCCGGGAAAGGCACGGACGGTGGCGCCTTCGACCGGATCGTCAAGATAGGTCAGCAGCTCCATGACATCGTTCGGGAATTCCGCCTCGCCCGTCATGTAACGCCGGAGCGCCCGCGCCGTTGCCATGTCGGTCCCCGGCGCCCGGCCGAGGCCGAGGTCGATCCGTCCGGGAAACAGCGTGGCCAGCGTTCCGAACTGCTCGGCCACCACCAGCGGCGCATGGTTCGGCAGCATGATCCCGCCGGCGCCGACCCGCATCGTCGAGGTCGCCTGCGCGACCTGTCCGATCACCACGGCGGTCGCGGCGCTGGCAATGCCGGGCATGTTGTGATGTTCGGCCAGCCAGTAGCGGTGATAGCCCCAGCCCTCGGCATGGTGGGCGAGGTCGAGGGTATTGCGCAGGGCTTCTGCAGCGGACTGCCCCTCGGGGACGGGCGACAGGTCTAGGAGAGAAAAATGATGCATGGTCGATGCTCCGATCCCTGAATAGCTAGGATCACCCGTCGGCCCGGCCAAGGGCGGAGTGAACGGAATTGTTCAGACCTTGCCCCGTGCGCGTCGGATCGCGGCGCTGAGCGGCACGACGCTGCGCTGCGCAAGCCATTCGCCCAGTCCGAAGTCGAGGTGCAGATGCACCTTGTCCAGGTAGGTCGAAACGATCCTGCGGCAGAGCCGGTCCTCGTTTTCCCGATCGAGGAACCGCGCGATGAAGCGCTTGCCGTTCTGCGCGATCTCCTCGCAGGCATCGAGATTGGCCAGGCACCAGTCATGGACCTCGCGGAGATCGGAGAGGTCGTCCTTCACCGGCACGTAATGCTCGTAGGGGATCAGTTCGCCCTCGCAGGCCCAGGTCTCGCAGGTCGGGCGCGGCATCAGGACGGTCGAATTGGAATAAAGCATCCATTTCAGCCCGCTTGCCACGTCATTGCCTTCCAGCGACAGCAGGAACTTTGACTGCAATTGCCGAGCGATGGTCAGGGGCGGCCGCAGCTTCGCGCGCAGCGTCTCGACCGGCAGATCGGAGGTCTCCGGCCTGATGTCCACAATCTCGCTAAAGCCGATGTCGAAGGCGGGGTCGTCTTTCACGCTGGCGACGAAGAAGCGGCTTGCATAGGGCATCCCCGGATACCAGGGTTTGAAGATGCCGGTGGTTGCGCCGCGCCAGACCAGCCGGTCATCCTTTTTCCGGAACGGAATATCGAGCGCCGCGATGCCCGGCAGGTCGCCCCAGTGCCGCCGCTGGTCGAGCGGAAGCAGGACGCAGCCCGAGTCGCGGTCGGCGATCATGCGCGACTTGACCAGCGTCGGAAAGGCGAAGCGGCTGCGGCTGTCCAGCGGATAGATGGCGAAGGCCGATTGTGGATCGACCCTGCGGAACAGGTCCTGGGCCTGGCGGATATAGGCCTTGTACGGGGTTCCCATCCGTTTCCCCGGATAGTCCGCCGCGTGGCGCCGCTGCAGGCTGCGTCGGGTTTCAGAGGTGCCACAGACCAGGACACCCGGTTCCGGTCCCCGGGCAAGCGTGCCCGCATCGCAGGACGCCAGCCCGCCAAGGCAGACGGCGAGCCGCCGGTCATCGAAGTCGGTCAGTGCCATGGTCCGGGATCGTCCGCTGCCGTGCTGCCGCCCTGATAGCGCAGGCGTCCCCGGATGTCAGCCTCAGCGCTCGTTCGGTCGGGCGAGTTCGATCACTTCCCGCACGATGGCGTAGTCGCGGTAGCCCATGCGGGCCACCGGGTGATAGCGGGTCGCCTCGAAGCGCCCGTCGACCAGGCAATCGTCGCGCAGGTGGATTCCCGTTACTTCGCCGATCACCAGCACGTTGTTCCGGCCAAGAAGCTGCACCTCTTGCACCGCCCGGCATTCAAGCGTCGCGGGCGCACCGACGAGGCGCGGACAGGCAATCGTCTCGCAGGGCGTTTTCGGCAGGTCATTGAGCAGGAACTCGTCCTGGCCGCGCGGGACAAGCGCCGAAGTCTCGCTCATCGCCTTCAGCATCGCCTCCTCGACGATGTTCACCGCAAAGACGCCGGTCTCGCGGATATTGGTCAGCGTGTCCTTGATGCCGGTCGAGGCAAAGACGACCTGGGGCGGCACATAGGCGACGGCGTTGAAGAAGGAGTGGGGCGCAAGGTTGTCGCCTGCTCCGCCGGTGGTCGAGATCCAGCCGATCGGGCGCGGCGTGACGATGGCGTTGAAGGGATTGTGTGGCAGGCCGTGGCCTTCGGAGGGGCGGTAAAACATGATGCGGTCCGGTCGGGTTCGGTTTGAATGTGACCTTAGCGCGTGCTAGGGGCGCATCCAGCGGAAAAGGCGAGGGATTCCGGTGTACCGGCTGGAAGAGGAAACGGCAGAGGACTGGTGGGAGGTCGAGGCGCTCCTCGACCTTTGCTTCGCGCCGGGGCGCACGGCCCTGTCCTCTTACCGCCTGCGCGACGGCGTGCCGACCGTGCGCTCGCTCTGCCATGTCCTGCGCGACGACGATGGCGTGCTGGCGGCCGCGATCCGTTACTGGCCGGTGCGGGTCGGGGGGCGGGACGTGCTTCTGCTCGGACCCGTCGCCGTTCACCCGACGCGGCAGGGCGAGGGGCTTGGCGGCCTGCTGATCCACGAAACCCTGGCCGAGGCGCGCCGCCTTGGCTGGAGCCGGGTCATGCTGGTCGGCGACGCGCCCTATTACTCACGCTTCGGCTTCCGCAAGCTCGAGGGCGTCTTCATGCCGCCGCCCACCAACCCCGACCGGGTGCTTGGCCTCGAGCTGTCGCCGGGGGCCTGGCACGGCGTCGGCGGTACGGTCGAAAAGGCCGAGTGACGGCGGGCCATTGCGGTAGAGCCATTGCGGCAGGACCCGTCGCGCCCTACCTTTCCCCGCATGGAAGCCACACATATCCCGCTGCCTGCCGTCCTGTACGATCCCGCCCCCGAAATCGCGCGGCTCGCCCTGCGTTTTCGCCGGGCAAACGGGCCAGTGATGAAGCTGATGAACCGCCTCGGCGGCCGCGCCGAGGATGCCTTTGCCGCCCTGCCAGCCGAACTGCGCAGCCGGATCGAGTCCGTGACCCGTACGGCGCTCGATCGTGGCTATCGCGTCGCGGCGGGCGGTCGCCATGCCCCCGATCTCGGGCCGCGCGGCCCCATGGCGCTGGCGGTCCTGACCGGCGCGGCCGGCGGGGCGGGGGGGCTTGCCACCTCGATCGCCGAACTCCCGGTGACGATCACGGTCATGCTTCACGCGATCCGCCGTGCGGCGGCGGAAGAGGGGTTCGATCCGGATGACGAGGCGATCCGGCTCGAGGCGATCCAGGTCTTTGCTGCCGGCAGCCCGCTGGCCAGCGATGACGGGGTGAATACCGGCTTTCTCGGCGCCCGGCTGGCCGTCACCGGCCCGGCGCTGCAAAGGGTCATCGCCTCGGCCGTGCCCCGCCTTGTCGGGGCGCTTGGGCCGAAGCTGATGGCGCAGTCGATCCCGGTCCTCGGTGCCCTTTCGGGCGCGGCGCTGAACGCGGCCTTCATCGGCTATTACCGCGAGATCGCCCATGTGCGGTTCGGATTGCTGAAGCTGTCCGAGCGGCATGGCGTCGAACCGGTGCTTGCCGCCTTCGGCAAAGCTGTCGGGCGCCCGGCGATCACCAACGCCTGATCATTTTCTGCTTGAAAATATCCTCGGGGGGGAGGCCGAAGGCCGCGGGGGGCAGACAGCCCCCGTCCATGGCCGCAAGGCTTACTCCGGCTGGGTTGCCAGCCACTCCATCAGCGCCGGTCTGGCCGAGACGGCCCCGTCCGCCAACGCCTTGTCGATCACCGCCCGCACCTCGCGCAGGTCGACCCGGCGCAAGAGCGCCTTGACCGGGCCGATCGAGGCGGGCCGCATCGACAGCATCCGGAACCCCATCGCCGCCAGCGCCAGCGCCTCGATCGGGCGGCCGGCATCCTCGCCGCAGAAGGACAGCGGCGTGCCGGTATCGGCGCAGCGGCCGACGACATGCCCAAGGAATTGCAGAAAGCCCGTATCGAGCGTGTCGTAGCGGCGGCGGACCAGCTCATTCTCGCGGTCGGCAGCGAAGAAGAACTGCTTCAGGTCGTTGCCGCCGATCGAGATGAAATCGACCAGTTCGAAGAAGGCGCGCGGCGCATAGGCCAGCGACGGCGTTTCCAACATCGCCCCGATCTCGATCTTCTCCGGCACCGGATGGCCAAGAGAGCGTTCGCGATGGATCTCGCGCAGCAGGTGGCTGCGGGCCGTTGCGAATTCCTCCATCTGCGCGATGAAGGGGAACATCACCGTCAGGGGCCGGCCATTGGCGGCGCGCACAAGCGCCTGCAGCTGCATGCGCAGGACGCCGGGCTTGTCGAGGCCGACCCGGATCGCCCGCCAGCCCATCGCCGGGTTCGGCTCGTCCTGCGGCTTCATGTAGGGCAGGACCTTGTCCGACCCGATGTCGAGCGTACGGAAGGCAACGCGGCGGCCCTTGGCTGCGTCCATGACCCGCGAATAGATCGCGACCAGTTCGGCCCGGCGCGGCATCTGGCTGCGGATCAGGAACTGCAACTCGGTCCGGAACAGGCCGACGCCCTCGGCGCCCGAGCCTTCAAGGCTCGGCAGGTCGGCCATCAGCCCGGCGTTCATGTGCAGATGGATGACGGTGCCGCATTTCGACTGTGCCGGCAGGCCTTTCAGCGAGGCATAGCGCTTTTGCGCCTCGGCCTGCATGGCGATCTTGTCGCGGAAGGCGCGGGTGATCGTCTCTTCCGGCCGCAGGTGGACGACACCCTGATCGCCGTCGACAAGGATCGGGTCGCCGTTCAGCGCCTCGGACTTGATGCGCTCGGCATGGATGACCAGCGGGATCGCCAGCGCGCGGGCGACGACGGCGGCATGGCTGCCGACCGAGCCTTCCTCCAGCACCACGCCGCGCAGCTTGCGCCCGTATTCCAGAAGCTCGCCCGGCCCGATGTTGCGCGCGACGAGGATCGGGTTGTCCGGCATCTCGGCGCCGGTATCCTTGCCCTGTCCGGTCAGGATGCGCAGGAGCCGGTTCGAGATGTCGTCAAGGTCGGACAGGCGTTCGCGCAGATAGGCGTCGGCAACCTGCTCCATCCGCGAGCGGGTCAGCGACTGTTCCTTTTCGACGGCAGCCTCGGCGGACAGGCCGGCCTCGATGTCCTCTTCCATCCGCTTGGCCCAGCCACGCGAATTGGCGAACATGCGGTAGGCCTCGAGCACCGCCTTCTGGTCCTTGTCGAGATGCTCGACCGACAGCAGGTCGTCGATCGAGACACGTAGGTGCTGGACGGCGGCCCGCAGGCGCTCGATCTCGGCCACCGGGTCATCGGCGACCGGATTGGTGACGACGACCCGCGGCTCGTGCAGCCAGACCCGCCCTTCGGCCGCGCCTTCCTGGCCGGTGGCGCCGCGATAGATGACCGGGCGGCGGTGCAAGGCAGTCAGCCCGTCGCCGTCGCCGGTGAAAGCGCCGAGCTCGGTCATCTCGGCCAGCACCATGGCCACGACCTCGAGCGCATAGACCTCGTCCTCGGAGAACTCTCGCGCGGTCTTCGATTGCACCACGAGGACGCCAAGCCGCTCGCCGACCCGCTGGATCGGCACGCCGAGGAAAGAGGAATAGATCTCTTCCCCCGTCTCGGGCATGAAGCGGAAGCCCTTTTCGCCCGGCGCGTTGCCGGTGTTGACCGGCGAGGCGGTGCGGGCGACCCGGCCGACAAGGCCTTCGCCCAGCTTCATCCGCGTCTTGTGGACCGCCTCGCGCTTCAGCCCTTCGGTGGCGCAAAGCTCTAGCGTTTCCTCGTCGCGAAAAAGGTAGATCGAGCACACTTCCGTGCCAATGGAATCCGCGATCAGATGGGTGATCCGGTCGAGCCGCTCCTGCCCCTGGCCGGGCTCGGCAAGGGAATCGCGCAGTCGGCGCAGCAGCTTGCGGCTTTCGGTTTCGCTGCGGTCGGCCATCGGTCCTTCGGTCCCTCGGCCCGGCTCAATTTCCGGGGCGTTTGGAGCAGCTTAGAGCATATCGTCTCGAAAGTGGAAACGGCATTCAAGGGGAGACCGGCGGAACTTCGCGAGCCGGTTGCAGCACGGGAAACCCAAAAGCCTTTGAAGGCTTTTGGCAAATTTCTTCAAAGAAATTTGCAGGTTGCGCCCGGCTTCAGGCCTTTTCCAGCTGGAAGGCGTCGTGCAGCGCCTGCACGGCGAGCTCCATGTATTTCCGGTCGACCAGCACGGAAATCTTGATCTCGGAGGTTGTGATGACCTTGATGTTGATGTTCTCGGCGGCAAGCGCCTTGAACATCGTCGCGGCGACGCCCGCATGGCTGCGCATGCCGATGCCCACGACCGAGATCTTGGCGACATCGGTATCGACCACGAGTTCGGCGTAGTTCACGGCGCCGGATGCCCGGGCATCTTCCATCGCCTTCTGGGCGCGCATCACCTGGTTCGTCGGGCAGGAAAAGGTCATGTCGGTATAGGCGCCGCCATTCTCCTGTTCCGAGATGTTCTGCACGATCATGTCGACGTTCACGCCGGCCTCGGCCAGCGGCCCGAAGATCGCGGCGGCGATGCCGGGGCGGTCCTGGACCTTGACGAGGGTCATCTTTGCTTCGTCGCGCGAATAGGCGACGCCCGAGACGGCTTTCGATTCCATGATTTCATCCTCGTCGCAGACCAGGGTTCCAGAGTTCTCGTCAGTGTCCTCGAACGAGGACAGCACACGCAGCCGCACCTTGTAGCGCATCGCCAGCTCGACAGAGCGGGTCTGCAGCACCTTGGCGCCAAGGCTCGCGAGTTCGAGCATTTCCTCGAAGGCGATCTTCTCGAGCTTGCGGGCCTTGGAGGTGATGCGCGGGTCGGTGGTATAGACGCCGTCCACATCGGTGTAGATGTCGCAGCGTTCCGCGCCGAAGGCGGCGGCGAAGGCGACGGCTGTGGTGTCAGACCCGCCGCGGCCAAGCGTGGTGATCCGACCCTCGGCGCTTACGCCTTGGAAGCCAGCGACGACCGCGACCTTGAAGCCTTCGGCGAACTTGGCGTCGATATTCTCGCGCGGGATATCGACGAAGCGGGCGGCGGAATGGGCGCTGGTCGTCTGGATCGGCACCTGCCAGCCCTGCCAGCTGCGCGCCGGCACGCCCATTTCCTGGAGCGTCAGTGCCATCAGGCCCGCCGTGACGTTCTCGCCCGAGGAGACGACCGCGTCATATTCGCGGGCGTCGAACAGCGGCGAGGTCTGCTCGACCCAGCCGACAAGCTCGTTGGTCTTGCCCGACATGGCTGAGACGATCACGATCACGTCATAGCCGCGCTCGACTTCGCGCTTCACCTTCAGGGCGGCGTTCTTGATGCGGCCGAGATCGGCCACCGAGGTTCCCCCGAATTTCATCACCAGAAGCGGCATGAACGCCCTCCGTGCCCGCCTTGAAAATCGCCCGCTTCTTATGCGGGCGGGGCAGGGGGTGCAAGGGGATGTGCGGCGGCAGGTCCCACCACGTCACTGTGACTGTCACGGGACTGTCACGATGGCCGATGATAGGGATGGGGAGACTGTCCCTGGGAGACACCCGACCGTGACCGACATGACAAGACCGGCCTCGTCCGCCATCCCCCTCTGGCAAGAGCAGGCGCGTCAGCTGCTGTCGGAACTTCGCGCGACGCGCGACGCCCTGCTGCATGAGTCGGAGCGGCGGATGGCCCAGTGGGAACCGGTCATCCATCGCGAGTCTTTCCGGGCCTCTGCCGTCAACCTTGCCGACTGGCTGGCGCTGCGCCGGATGGACCTGACGGCCCTGCAACCGCGGTTGACCGAATTCGGCCTGTCGACGCTCGGCCGGCTTGATGGCCATGTCCGCCCCTCGGTCGATGCCGTGATCGCCGCCCTCGCGGTCCTCGCGGGCGAGCCGGAGCCCGAATTTCCGTCACCCGAGGCGATCAGGGGAGAGCGCGCCCTGCTGGATGCGCGGCGGGATGAATTGTTCGGGGCCGGCACGGACGGGCCGCTGACCCGGGTCATGGTGACCCTGCCCTCCGAGGCCGCCGACGACCCGGGCCTCATACGCGACCTGGTCGCGGCCGGCATGGATTGCGTGCGGATCAATTGCGCCCATGACGGGCCGGAAGCCTGGCTGAAGATGATCGGGCATGTCCGCCTGGCCGCAACAGAAGCGGCCCGCCGGATCCCGGTGTCGATGGACCTCGGCGGGCCGAAATTCCGCATCGAGTCGGTCTCGAAGGATCACAAGCACCATTTCCTGCCCGGTGACCGCTTCGCTATTGCCGGGACGCTGGCCGACGGGCCGCAGAAGACCATCCGCGCCACCCTCAGCCACCCGGCGCTGCTTGAGGCCCTCGCGGTCGGGGCGGAAATCTCGGTGGATGACGGCAAGCTTTGGGCCAAGGTGGTGGACCGGCCAAACAGCCATGCGCTGCTTGAAGTCACGCGCGCGCCGGCGAAGGGGATGCGGCTCAAGCCCGAGAAGGGCGTCAACCTGCCGGGGTCGGACCTGCGGGTGACGGCGCTGACCGAGGATGACATCGCCGCGCTCGACGTGGTCGTTACCGAGGCTGACATGGTGTCCTATTCGTTCGTCCAGACGGTCGAGGACATCCGCACCCTGATTGCCGAGATGGAAAAGCGCGCTGCGGGCAGACGCATGCCCGCGATCATCCTTAAGATCGAGACGCCGCTTGGCCTGCGCAACCTGCCCGACCTGATCGTCGAGGCGGGCGGTCGCCTTCCGGTCGGCGTGATGATCGCGCGCGGCGATCTGGCGGTCGAAATCGGCTTTGAGCGCCTGTCGGAGATCCAGGAGGAGATCCTCTGGCTGTGCGAGGCCGCGCAGGTGCCGGTGATCTGGGCGACGCAGGTGCTGGAAGGCATGGTGCGCGACGGGCAAGCCACCCGGGCCGAGGTGACCGACGCCGCCATGAGCCAACGCGCCGAATGCGTCATGCTGAACAAGGGGCCGCATGTGGTCGAGGCCGTGCGCTTCCTGCGCGGCATCCTTGGCCGGATGGACCGGCACCAGATGAAGAAGTCGGCGCGGCTGGTGCAGTTGAAGGCCTGGGGCGGCTGACACCGCGAAGGCCCGCCAAGGGCCGAAGACCTCGATGTCAGTCCAGCCGGAAATCGACCGGGGTCAGCGGCGGCGGTGCCGCGCGGCCCATATGCGGGGCGAGGCTGATCTCGACCGTGCGGCAGATCGCGTCGAGCGGCAGGCCGTTGGTCGAGGTCTGGAAGGGATGGGCCAGTTCCTCGGTGACCTCGGCGAGCCCGAAGAAGACATAGGCGACGATGGCGACAAAGACCGGCGCGACCCATCCCGCCGCGTCGATCATCGCGAAGGGCACAAGCAGGCAGTAGAGCCAGATCGTGCGATAGATCAGCAGCGAATAGACATAGGGCAGGGGGGTCGTGGCGATGCGCTCGCAGCCTGCCTGGTTCAGCGCGATCGAACCGAGCCGCGCCGAAAGCGCCCGCGCCCCGAAACCGTCGATCCGGCCCGCCCGGTGGAGGGCGGCGAGGTCGCTGTTCATCCGGTCCAGCGCGGCGCAGGGCGGATGGGGCGCCCCGGCCGTGTCGAGCGCCGCGTCTGCCAGCGCGGCTGTCGCGGCGGGATCGGCGGGAGATTTGCGCAGGTTCAGCCGGTGCAGGTGCAGGAAAGCCAGTGCCAGCCCAAGCTGGTGGTGCCGGGCGGTGGCATCGGGCAGGAAGAGGTCCAGCTCGCGGGCAAGGCTGCGCAGGTCGGCCACCAGCCCGCCCCAGAGCTTGCGCGCCTCCCACCAGCGGTCATAGGCGGCGTTGTTGCGAAAGCCGAGAAACAGCGACAGGGCGATCCCGAAGGTCGCGAAGGGCGTGGCCGACAGGTGCAGCAGCGGCAGCACCAGCGCGTCGATGGTGACGAGCGCGGCGGAAAACGCCGTTACCACAAGGAGTTCCGCCGCGATATGCGGCAGGACCGATCCCCGCATCGCGAAGAGAAGTTCGTAGGGGCCCGGCTTTCCGCGGACGATCACATGAGAGCCCGCCAGCCGATGTCACGGCGGCAGAACCCGCCCGGCCAGTCGATGCGGTCGACCATGGCATAGGCCTCGGCCTGCGCCTCTTTCAGCGTCGCGCCGCGCGCGGTGACGTTCAGCACGCGCCCGCCAGTGGCGACGATCTGTCCGTCGCGCGCGGCGGTCCCGGCGTGGAAGACCATGTGGCGGCTATCCTCGGGCAGTTCCTCCAGCCCGCGGATCTGGCTGCCCTTGGCATAGTCGCCCGGATAGCCCTGCGCCGCCATGACCACGGTCAGCGCGTGATCGTCGGCCCAGTTGACCTTCGCTTCCGCCAGCCGCCCCTCGGCACAGGCGAGCATCAGGTCCAGCGCCTGCGCGCCAAGGCGCATCATCAGCACCTGGCATTCGGGATCGCCGAAGCGGACGTTGTATTCGACCAGCCGGGCGCGGCCGTTCTCGATCATCAGGCCCGCATAGAGGACGCCTTGATAGGGCGTGCCGCGCCGGGACATCTCGCGCACGGTGGGGATCACGATCTCGTCCAGCGCGGCTTGCGCGATGGCGTCGGTCAGCACGGGCGCCGGGGAATAGGCCCCCATGCCGCCGGTGTTCGGGCCGGTATCGCCGTCGCCGACGCGCTTGTGGTCCTGCGCCGTCCCGACCGGCAGGCAGGTCTCGCCATCGGTCAGGATGAAGAAGGACGCTTCCTCGCCCGACATGAATTCCTCGATCACCACCTCGGCGCCCGCCGCGCCGAAACTGCCGCCGAACATCTCGTCGATGGCGTCAAGCGCCTCGGCCTCGGTCATCGCGACGATCACGCCCTTGCCTGCGGCGAGGCCATCGGCCTTGACCACGATCGGCGCGCCTTTCGCGCGGATATAGGCCTTCGCCGGCTCGGCTTCGGTAAAGCGCGCCCAGGCGGCGGTCGGCGCGTGGCAGGCATCGCAGACCTCCTTGGTGAAACCCTTCGATGCCTCGAGCCTTGCCGCCGCCGCCGAGGGACCGAAGGTCAGGATACCCGCCGCGCGCAGCGCGTCGGCCACGCCTGCGGCCAGCGGCGCCTCCGGTCCGACGATGACGAAGTCGATCGCCAGTTCGTCGCAGAAGGCGACGACTGCCGCCCCGTCGAGAATGTCGAGGCTGGCGCATTCCGCCACCTGCGCGATCCCGGCATTGCCCGGCGCCACGATCAGCTTGTCGGTCTTGGGGTTCTGGCTGACCGCCCAGGCCAGCGCATGTTCCCGCCCGCCCGATCCGAGGATGAGGATGTTCATGCGCCGCTCCCGCTTGGCCCCTGCTTGCGGGCGTTCTAAGGTGTCACTCCGGCGATCACAAGCGAGCCTGCCCGATGGACCTGTTCGAAGACCCCGCGCCCCAGGGCAATGCCCCCGAATTCACCGTCTCGGAAATGTCCGGCGCGGTGAAGCGGGTGATCGGGGGGGAGTCACGCTCCTCTAGGTGAAGGGAGAGATTGGACGGCTGTCGCGCGGCACTCTGATTGCGGCGCCGTCGGTCCATGAAGCAAGTTCCTGTTAACCCCAGTACCGCCGATTGCGTCAGTGTCGGAAGCATTCGGTGATTGGGAACTTCCAATTCCGGTTTGATTGAAGTCAAGGCCGGTTTTTGCCGCGCCGTGCGACAATAATTAATAGTTTAGGAGGATCGGACGATGCAGATCCACAAAGCCGCAAAGCGTCTTTTCTTGCTGTGCATCACACTGATCGCCACCGCTCTAGGAGGTGCTGTCGCCGCCAGAGAGACATCCGTGATCGGAGAGATGGGAGGTTTTCATGTCTTGTTTGCTTTGAGTTCTGACTCGGCCGATGTCCTCGCAAAGGCTTGGCAGGCGCCGAGGACTACGCCATTTTGGTTCAAGGTTTTGGATGCAGACGCTTTCCCCGCAGGGGATAAATTTACTCTGTTCTTTCTGGTTTCCGGAATGAAGGCAACGAATGGAAAAGCGAAGGTGCAATGCGACGTTAGTGTCACCTTTTCTAATGGCACAAGACAAAGCGTCGATGCTGGTATCTGCTATGACTCCAAAATGAATGGTCCAAAGGCCGCACTCTATATAAGCCGCGTGTGGACCTTAGGTTTTCCTGCCGATCTGAAAGGTGAGGAAGTCGTTTTCAATGCGGTTGTTACGGATGTAATCGGCAATGCTTCTGTTCCGCTGGAAATGAAGATTCAGCTGACTGGACGATGATCCTTGGCCGTCTGGAACGCGACTGAGGCTGACAGGTATCCGGCGGGACGGAACGTCCTTGCTGTCGAAGCCCCTTCCAGACTAGACCGACAAGTGTGCACTTAGCTCCAGTTCCAAGAGTCATTGGACGTGCCTGACCTGTTCGAAGACCCCGCGCCCCAGGGCAATGCCCCCGAATTCACCGTCTCGGAACTGTCCGGCGCGGTGAAGCGGGTGATCGAGGGCGAGTTTGGCCTCGTCCGCGTGCGGGGCGAGATCGGGCGGGTGTCGCGGCCGGCCTCGGGGCATCTCTATTTCGACCTCAAGGACGACCGTGCCGTTCTGGCCGCGATCTGCTGGAAGGGGCAGGCGGGGCGGTTGACGGTCAAGCCCGAAGAGGGGCTTGAGGTGGTCGCCACCGGGCGGCTGACCACTTTCCCCGGCCAGTCCAAGTATCAGATGATCGTCGAGGACATGGCCCCCGCCGGGGCCGGCGCACTGATGGCGATGCTGGAGAAGCGGCGGCAGGCGCTGGCGGCGGAAGGCCTGTTCGACGAGGGCCGCAAGAAGCCGATCCCCTGGCTGCCCGAGGTGATCGGTGTCGTGACCTCGCCCTCGGGCGCGGTGATCCGCGACATCCTGCATCGCCTGCGCGACCGCTTCCCGCGCCATGTGCTGATCTGGCCGGTCGCCGTGCAAGGCGAGAAATGCGCGCCCGAGGTGGCGGCGGCAATCCGTGGCTTCAACGCCATCCCGCCTGGCGGGCCGATCCCGCGGCCGGACCTGCTGATCGTGGCCCGGGGGGGCGGCAGCCTCGAAGACCTCTGGGGTTTCAACGAGGAGATCGTCGTGCGCGCGGCGGCCGAAAGCCGCATCCCGCTGATCTCGGCCGTGGGCCACGAGACCGACACGACGCTGATCGACTACGCCGCCGACCGCCGTGCGCCGACCCCGACCGCCGCCGCCGAGATGGCGGTGCCGGTGCGGCTGGAATTGCAGGCCACGGTCGACGGGCAGGCGGCGCGGCTTTCGCGGGCGGTGGCCCAGGGGGTGAGCTTGCGCGGGCAGCGCCTGCGCGACCTGTCCCGGGCCTTGCCGAGGATCGACACCCTCACCAGCGCCGCCTCGCAGCGGCTGGACCTGTGGACGGGCCGTCTTGGCGGTGCGCTCGGGCTCGCGGCGGCGGCAAAGCGGACCGGGTTCGAGCGCATCGCCTCGCGTCTGCGCGCCGAAACGCTGGTCGCGCTGGCGGCACAGAAGCGCCGGGCGCTTGATCAGGAGGTGCGCATCCTCGCTGCGGCCCGCGATCGCCGCATCGCTCAGGAACGGCGGGCCTTCGATACCCTCGCGTCGCGCCTCGCACCGGCCCTGGGCCGGTTGGTCGGAGACGCCGAACGGCGGGTGGGCGAAGGCAAGGCACGGCTCGACGGACTGACCACGCGCCTTGAGGTCGCGCCGAAGCTGCGCCTGAAGGCACTTGGCGATCGGCTGGAGGCGCTGGACCGCACCCGCCAGACCCTCGGCTACCGCGAGACGCTGGCCCGCGGCTACGCCGTGGTGCGGGGCGACGGCCAGGTCGTCACGACCAAGGCCGGGGCCGAGGCCGCCCATGCGCTCGAGATCGAGTTCCGCGATGGTCGCATGGCCCTTGGAGCGAAGGCCCCGAGAAAGGGCGGAAAGGCGCCGGATGGCCAGGGGTCGCTGTTCTGATCCGTCAGACGCCCAGATCAGGGCCGGCACAGGAGAGAGGTCGCTCGCTTTCATTGACGGCCGAAAGCTCCGTCCCCTCGCGATCGCCGGTGAAATGCGCCTTCAATCCGTCCGAGCGCTGAAAGAACAGCCAGCATTGCGCGTCGGGGTTGTCCTCGTAAAGAAAGCAGATCGCCGGGCCGTCCTGGTACCAGGTGCCCTTTCGGCATTCGTCACCGCTGAAGGCCCAGATCACCTGGCGGCCCGGCAGGTATTGCTCGGTGCCATAGACCTGACCCGCCTCGGCATAGGTCATCGTCTTCCCGGTCATGCGGGCGTCGAATTCGTCCCCGGTCATCGGGGCATCGGCGAAGACCGGCGCGGACAGGAGGACGAGAAGCGGGACAAGCAGGCGCAGCATGCAGGAAACCTGCCAGAGAGCGGATCACGGCGCCAGTCCCGTCCCATCGCTTTCCCGTGAAGCCAGACGGTCGAGCCGCCGGTCCATCACCCGGAACCACAGGGGCGGGACCAGCGCCAGCGCCCCCATCAATGGCAGCCCGCGTGGCAGCATCGGCGCATCCGCGGGCAGGCGCAGACCCGGATAGGGGCGCGTCGGATGGGCATGGTGATCGGAATGGCGCGGTGCATGCAGCATCATCTTGCCGCTGAACCAGTGCGGGGCGTTCCAGGAATGGCCGTCACCGACCGGCTCCAGCCGCCCCTCGGCGGACCGCGCCCGGCGCAGGCCGTAGTGCTGGACATAGTCCGAAATCAAGAGTTGCGAACTGACATGCATTGCCAGCGCCAGATGCACCGCAAGCCCGACCCGTCCGGCGATGGCCAGCGACAGGATCAGGCTCAGGCCCGACAGGCCGAGATAGACCGCATAGGGGTGAAGCCCGCGCCCCTGCCGCAGCCGCGCCTCGGCCGCAAAGCCCGCCCGGAAGGAGCCGATCCAGGCGTGGGGCAGGAAGTGCCAGACCGTCTCGCCCCGCCGGGCCGAATTCGGATCACCATCGCTCGCGACATGGACGTGATGAACCAGTCGATGCGCCGAGGCGTGATGGGCGAAGAGCATGGTCGCATAGACCGCCACCCCCAGCCAGAACAGCCGCTTGTCGCCGCGGTGGATCAGCTCATGCGCGACCGGGTTGGAGATCTGGCCGAAGGTCAGCCCGAAGGCGAAGAAGGCGAGGATGCAGCCCGCCGGACCGAAGCCGGTCCGACCGGAAATCACCGCGATCGCGACCGGCCAGAGCGCCAGGTGGCACAGTGCCAGCAGCGCCAGCAGAGCCTCCGATCCCGGGAATTCCGCCCCCTCCGGTGCTTCGAGCAGCAAGCGGGGCAAGATCCGGTCAAGCAGCACCGCAAAGGCCCCGACATAGAGAAGTGCTGCAAGAAGCCAGCCCCAGCCTCCGGACAAGCCCGCGGCGAGGAAGGCCATCGGCGCAAGGCTCGCGACGGTGAAGGCCAGCATCAGGGATCGGGCGGGGCGGGGCGTCATCGGCGGGCAGATTAGCGGCCGGCCGCGCGCGGGGACAGAGCGAAAGCCGCAGGGCCTTCCGCTTTCGACGCGAAAAGACTAGGTGGAATGGGCACACAAAGGGGTGACGGCGCATGTCCTTCTTCAAGAAACTCCGCGACCGGATGTTCAAGTCCTCCGACAGGATCGGCCAGGGCCTGGACGACATCGTCGAGATCGGAAGAGCGTCGTGTAGGGAAAGAGTGTAGATCTCGGTGGTC
>ERZ1645185.197-NODE-197-length-26490-cov-6.875052_pt1 | contig 26490 bp, 25 predicted proteins | sample MGYA00575351_ERZ1645185 | MGnify/ENA primary metagenome ERZ1645185 (study PRJEB40838, sample SAMN11284767) | freshwater sediment metagenome | isolation source: river sediment | host: Sediment | place: India: Jana village, Kanpur | collected 2015-12-17 ... | reverse complement strand
GCGTGCCCTGGGGCGGCGGCATCCGCGCGCCGGAACACCACAGCGAAGCCAACGAAGCCATCTTCACCAACGTGCCGGGCCTGCGCGTGGTGATGCCGAGCTCGCCGCAGCGCGCCTACGGCCTGCTGCTGGCCGCCATCCGCGATCCCGACCCGGTCATCTTCTTCGAACCCAAGCGCATCTACCGGCAGTACAAGGAAGAGGTGGTCGACGACGGCGAAGCCCTGCCGCTGGACGTCTGCTTCGTGCTGCGCGAGGGCGCCGACGTGACCCTGGTGACCTGGGGCTCGCAGGTGAAGGAAGCGCTGGAAGCCGCCGACGCCTTGGCCCAAGACGGCATCAGCGCCGAGGTCATCGACGTGGCCACGGTCAAGCCGCTGGATTTCGACACCATCCACGAATCGGTGAAGAAGACCGGCCGCTGCGTGATCGTGCACGAAGCGCCGCGCACCGCCGGCTTCGGCGCCGAGATCGCCGCGCAACTGGCCGAAAAGGCGATGTTCGACCTGGTCGCGCCGGTCGAGCGCGTCACCGGCTACGACACCCACATTCCGCTGTTCCGCCTGGAAATGAAATACCTGCCGAGCGTCGACAAGATCGTCGCCGCCGCCAAACGCACCCTAGCCGTGAGCTGAGCCATGCCTGAGATCAAATCCTTCCATCTGCCCGACCTGGGCGAAGGCCTGCCGGACGCCGAGATCGTCGAGTGGCATGTGGCCGTCGGCGACGTGGTGCGCCTGGACGCGCCGCTGGTGTCGATGGAGACCGCCAAGGCAGTGGTCGAAGTGCCCTCGCCGTTCTCCGGCAAGGTGCTGAAGCTAGCCGGTCAATCCGGCGACGTGGTGCTGACCGGCGCGGTGCTGGTCGAGATCGAACTCGACCCGAACCTGCCGCAGCGCGCCGATGCCCAGGACACCGGCCACCACCACGGCGCGCCGGCCGCGCATGCGGCGCCCGCGCCGCAACCGGCCGCCGCCGAACCGGAAGCGGCCGAAGACGCCGGCACCGTGGTCGGCGCCATGGAAAGCTCGAACGCCGTGCGTAGCGAGCAGGCGGTCGCCATCGGCGGCATCAAGGCCATGCCGGCCGTGCGCGCCCTGGCCAAGAAACTGAAGGTGGATCTGACGCGCGTGCGCGCCACCGGCACCGACGGCGTGATCACCCTGGCCGACGTCAAGGCCGCGGCCGCCAGTCCGTCCGCACCGGCGGCCGTTGCCGCGCCGGCACCGGCCGCTATACGCGCACCAGCCGCTCCCGCAGCGGCTTTCATGCCGCCGCCCGCCGGCGACGACAAGGACGAGCCGATCCGCGGCGTGCGCCGCAACATGCTGCGTTCGATGAGCGCCGCGCATGCCGAGGTGGTGCCGACCACCTTGATGGACGACGCCGACCTGGGCGCCTGGGCGCCGGGCGAGGACATCACCGTGCGCACCCTGCGCGCGCTGGCGGTGGCGGCCAAGACCGAGCCGGCGATGAACGCCTGGCTGAACGCGAAGGAAGGCACCCTGCGCCGGCACAGCGCGGTGCACATCGGCGTCGCCATCGATTCGGCCGACGGCCTGTTCGTGGCCTCGCTCCGGCACTGCGACACCCGCGACGGCACGCAGCTGCGCGCCGAACTCAACCGCCTGCGCGACGGCGTGCGCAACCGCACGCTGCCGCCGGAAGACCTGTCGGGCTATACGCTGATGTTCTCCAACTTCGGCGTGTTCGCCGGCAAGTACGCCACGCCGGTGGTGGTGCCGCCGTGCGTGTGCATCGTCGGCGCCGGCCGCCTGTACCACGCGGTGGTGCCGGTGCTGGGCGGCGTGGAGACGCACCGGATGATGCCGATTTCGCTGACCTTCGACCACCGCGCCGCCACCGGCGGCGAGGCCGCGCGCTTCCTGAGGGCGATGATCGACGACCTGCAGCGCGCGCGCTGAGCGCGCTCAGTCCTCGAGCACTTCCACCCGGTCGCGGCCCTTGTTCTTGGCCAGGTACAGCGCCTGGTCGGCTTGGCGGAAAATCGCGTCCGGGTCGTCCAGGCCCGGCCGGCTGCTGGCCAAGCCGATCGACAGGGTGACCGCCGCGGGCAACTCGCCGGCCCGGCCGGCCAAACCCTTGCGCAGGCGCTCCATCACCGTGCGGGCGCCGGCCGTGGGCGTATCGGGCATGATCACCACGAACTCCTCGCCGCCGAAACGGGCGGCATAGTCGCCGCCGCGTGTGGCGCGCCGGATCTCCTCGGCGACCACCTGCAGCACCTGGTCGCCGACGGCGTGGCCGTAGGTGTCGTTGATGCGCTTGAAGTGGTCGAGGTCGATGACCGCGATCGAGAAGGCGCGGCTCCGGTGCCAGCCTGATGCCTGCGCCAGTTCGCGCAGCTTGTTCAGGCCGCTGCGGTTGAGCAGGCCGGTCAGCGCGTCGTGCTTGGCCTCGATGGCCAACTCGGCGTTCTGCTCTTCCAGCTCCCGCTGGTAGCGCAGCAACTGCGCGTTCATGCGCGCGTTTTCCTCGGCCAGGCGCTTGAGCTCGTCGTTGGTCTGGCGCAGCTCCAGCAGATGCATGACCTGACGCGCGATGGCCGACAGGGCGTCGATCTGCTGCGCCGTCAGCGTGTGCGGCTTGTCGTCCAGCACGCAGATGGTGCCGAGCGCGACGCCGCCTCGGGTCACCAGCGGCGCACCGGCGTAGAAGCGCACATGCGGCTCGCCGGCCACCAGCGGATTGGCGGCGAAACGCGGATCCCGGCTGGCGTCGGGCACCACCATCACCTCGTCGGGCCGGCGGATGGCATGGCCGCAGAACGCGATGGAACGGTCGGTCTCGGTGAGGCCGATGCCCTGATGCGCCTTGAACCACTGGCGGTCGCGGTCGATCAAGGACACCAAGGCAATCGGCGTGCCGCAGATGGTGCTGGCCAGCAATACCAGGTCGTCATAGGCCTGCTCGGGCATGGTGTCGAGGATATGCAGGTGCTCCAGCGCGTCCAGGCGGGCGCGCTCGTCGGCATCGGAAATCGTCGGCGGCAATTCGGCGGAACCCATCATGCGCCCTCCGTACTCAGTCCCGATCGGCCGGGACGGCGGGGAATCGGCGGCCGCGGTACCACCACCCGATGGCGACCACGGCCAGGAAGCTCTTGTAGGCATACAGCGTGGCCAGCACCTGCTTCCAGATCGGGCCGGGGTCGGCGCTGCCGAATCCGTAGCGGCCGGCCAGCAGGCTGAGCGCGAATGCCGCGGCCAACACCGCGAGGTCGTAGCGGCGACGGGCCGGCGTCACCGGCGTATGGCGCGGATAGAACCAGTACAGGGCCGCCAGGATGGCGAACCACGGCAGGAACAGGATCAGCGCCAGATTGGCGGCCATCAGGGCGCTTCCGCCTCGACGGCTTCGCGGCAGATCGCTTCCAGCGCATCAAGCACCTGGCTCTCCTGTACCGCCTCGGCCAGCTCCGCCACCTCGCGCAGCGCCTGCCAAGCCGCCTTGCCTTCGGCCTTGATCTTGCCTAGGAAGGCGCCGGCTTCACGCGGGTTGTCGAAGCCGCGGCTCTGCAGCAGGGTGTCGCCGTTGGCCTGACTGAGCTTGAAGTAGAACCGGCCGTCCTTCTCGCGGTATTGCTTGAACACCGGCAGCGCCGTCTTTTCCGCGACGGCCGGCGCGGCGGCCGAAGCCGCTTCCGCCAGATTGCGCAGGCCGACGGCATGCCGCAATTCGCGCAGCCGCGGCGTGGCGATGGCGCGGGCCTTGGCGGCACCGGCCTGCAGCACCGCTTCGATGCGCGCCGGATCGGCCATCAGCGCGTTGTAGCGTTCGCGCATCGGCGCGATTTCGGCGTCGACGGCCTCGAACAGGCGCAGCTTGGCTTCGCCCCAGGCGATGCCGGCGGCGAATTCGGCACGCATGGCCTCGGTCTGCTCGGGCGTGGCGAAGGCTTGGTACAGCTGGAACAGCGCCGAGCCTTCGGTGTCCTTGGCTTCGCCCGGCGCGCGCGAATCGGTGACCAGGCCCATGATCAGCTTCTTGAGCGTGGCGGCGTCGGCGAACAGCGGGATGGTGTTGTCGTAGCTCTTGCTCATCTTGCGGCCGTCCAGGCCCGGCAGCGTCGCCACCGACTCCTCCACCGCCGCTTCCGGCAACACGAAGTGCTCGCCGCCGTACAGATGGTTGAAACGCGCGCCGAAATCGCGCGCCATCTCGATGTGCTGGACCTGGTCGCGGCCGACCGGCACCGTGTGGGCGCCGAACAGCAGGATGTCGGCCGCCATCAGCACCGGATACATGAACAGCCCGGCGCTGACGCCGGCGTCGGGGTCGCTGCCCTCGGCCAGGTTCTTGTCCACCGCCGCCTTGTAGGCATGCGCGCGGTTGAGGATGCCCTTGCCGGCCACGCAGGTCAGCAGCCAGTTCAGCTCCGGGATTTCCGGCACGTCGGACTGCCGGTAGAACCAGACCCGGTCCGGATCGAGACCGCAGGCCAGCCAGGCCGCGGCGATCTCCAGGGTGGAGCGCTGCACGCGCGCCGGATCCTGCGCCTTGATCAGCGAGTGGTAATCGGCGAGGAAGTAGAAGCTTTCCACGTCGGCCTGCCGGCTGGCGGCGACCGCCGGCCGGATGGCCCCGGCGTAATTGCCGAGGTGCGGGGTGCCGGACGTGGTGATGCCGGTCAGAACGCGTTGCTTGCCCATGCTCAGTTTTTCTTGCCGGCTTCCTCGACCACTTCGCCGGCTTTCTGCACGTCCTTGCCGATGCCGCGGATGGTGTTGCAGGCCGACAGGCCGAGGACGACGGCGGCGAGGAAGGCGATGTTCAGGAATTTCTTCATGGTGCTCTCCAGGGTAATGGGCGCTCAGGCCCGCATCAGGGTGGACTTGCCGAACAGGCTCTCGACCAGATCGACCGCGAGCGCGCCGGTGCGGTTGTGCTCGTCGAAGGCCGGATTCAATTCGACGATGTCGAGCGAGGCCAGCAGGCCGGTGTCGGCGATCATCTCCATCACCAGCTGCGCCTCGCGGTAATTCGGGCCGCCGGGCACGGTGGTGCCCACGCCCGGCGCGATGGCCGGATCGAGGAAGTCGACGTCGAAGCTGACGTGCACATGGGTGTCGGCGTCGACGCCTTCCAGCGCTTCCTCGATCGAACGCTTCATGCCGACTTCGTCGATGTAGCGCATGTCGTAGATATCGAGACCGTATTGGTGCACCAGGCGCTTCTCGCCCATATCGACCGAGCGGATGCCGATCTGCCGCACCTGATCCGGCTGGATGGCCGGCGCCGGACCGCCGAGCGTGGTCAGCGCCTCCGGACCCAGGCCGCACAGGCAGGCCACCGGCATGCCATGTACGTTGCCGGACGGGGTAACCGCGCTGGTGTTGAAATCGGCGTGGGCGTCGAGCCACAGGATGCGCAGCTTCTTGCCGGTTTCGCGGCAGTGGCGGGCCACGGCGGTGATCGAACCGATGCCCAGGCAGTGGTCGCCGCCGAGCACCACCGGCAGCTCGCCGCGGCCCAGGCTGGCGTACACCGCGTCCATGGTCAGCCGGTTCCAGGCCACCACTTCCGGCAGATGCCGGTAGCCGTCGACCGGCGGCTGCCACGGGTTCACCGGCCCCTGCAGGTTGCCGTAATCACGTACCGCCAGGCCGCGGCCGCGCAAGGCATCCGCGATGCCGGCGACGCGCAGGGCCTCGGGACCCATGGACGCGCCGCGGTGGCCGGCGCCGATGTCGGTCGGCACGCCGATGAGGGCGATTGTGGGGCTGTGCGCTGTCATGCCTCGGTCCATCACGGGGAGAAGGCTAGTGTAGCCAATTTGCGGCAGGGGCCGCCAGATTGCGGCGCATCGGCGGCAATCCGTTCAGCCGCGGGCCATGCATGGTGCCGGCACCCGGATTCGAACTGGGGACCTACCGCTTACAAGGCGGTTGCTCTACCGACTGAGCTATGCCGGCACGGTCCGCTCATTGTACGCGAGCGTGCCGGCTTTGCGTAGCCGCCTAGCGGCAGGGCGCGGCCGCGACCGGCGGCGTCTGCTCGGCCAGCCACTGGCGGAAACCGGCGGCGTTGCGCACGCTGGCATCGATCCACCACTGCGCCGTCCGGGCCTGCTCGGCGCGCAGCAGCACCTCCAATCCAAGCTGCTGTGCGATGCGCTGCCGGCTCTCGGCCTCCGCCAGCTCGGCATAGACGCCCAGATCGATGCCGTGGTCGGCCGCGATGCTCGCCCGGGCGAATCCGGCGGCGAGCAGGCTTTCGCGCAACAGCTCGGCATCGGCGCGGCTGGTCGCCGCCGGCACCCGCAGCCGGTAAGCGGCCGCGCCCAGCGCATCGGTGCGGCGGGTCTGCAGATCGAGCGCCAGGTATTCCAGCGATTGCCAGGCGCGGCGCATCGCGGCTTCGTCCGCGAACGGGCCGAGTTGCCAGCAGGCGTCGGCCGCCAGCCGGCGTTGGCCGCGCTCGAGCTGCAGATACTCCTGCTGCAGGATCAGTCCCGGCGTGCCGGGCTCGGTAGGCGGCAGATGCACGGCATCCGGCGCAGTCGGATGCCGGAGATGCCAGCTCAGCGCGCCGATGTTGGCGAACAGCAGCAAGAGACAGATACGTTGCAGCCAACGTTTCATGCGCTCAGCTCGATGTAACGCAGCATGCCGAGGAAAATCAGGTCCGGCGCCGGCTCCGGCCGGCCGGGCAGCTGCGGCAACCACTCAGCAGCCGCACCGCCGCCGACCAGCACCGGCACCTCGACGCCGCCGAAGGCGCCGTCCAGCACGCGCTGCAGCATGCCCAGCAATTGGTGCCGGATGCCGGTGGCCAAGGCATCGGCGGTGTTGTCGGCCAACAGGGCGGCTTCGCCCGGCTGTTCGAACAGGCCGGGGAAACGGTCGCGCATCGCTTGCCACTGGAGCTCCGGGCTAGGCGCGATCAGGCCGCCCAGATGCCGGCCGTCGGCGGCCAGGGCATCCACCGTCAGCGCCGAGCCGAACGACAGCAGCAGGCAGTCGCGCGCGGTGTCGCTGGCCGCCAACAGGGCCAGGAAGCGGTCGACCCCGAGCTGGCGCGGCTGCGCGTACGCCACGCGCAGACGGCCGAGCGCGGCGCAACTTTCGACCGCATGCACCGGTACGCGCAGGTGCGACAGCAGGTAATCCAGCCGCTCGGCGCGCCAGCCTTTGCTGACCGACGCCAGGAACACGCGTTCGACATCGGGTGCGGCCAGCAGCGGCAAGGCCTGCTCCAGCGCCTGCGCATCGTCGAAATCCACCGCCGCCACGCGCTGCCAGCCGGCCGCCTCGCGCCGGGCCAGCTTCAGCCGGCTGTTGCCGCTGTCGATCAGGATGTCAGCCATCGGTCCTCCGCACGCTGACCTCGCCGCTATGGAAACGGCGCTCGCCGCCGGCATCCAAGGCCACGCGCAAGGCGCCGTCGGCGTCGATGCCGAGCGCACGGCCGTCGATCGCGCCGTCGGCGGCCAGAATGCGCACCGACCGGCCGGCCAGCACGTCCAGCGCTTGCCAACGCGCGGCGAAGCCGGCCAGGCCGTCACGTTCGTAACGCGCGAAACCGTCGGTCAGCGCCGGCAGCAGCGCCGCCAGCAGGCGGTTGCGGTCCTGCGGGCCATGATGCTGCGCCAAGGCGGTCCAGGCCTGGTCGATGTCGGCACCGGCAGCGGGCGGCATGTTGACGTTGATGCCGAAGCCGAGCGTGACCTCGCACGGGCCCTGCGCCTCGCCGCGCAACTGGATCAACAGGCCGGCGCATTTGCGCCCGTGCAGCCAGAGGTCGTTCGGCCATTTCACGCCGAGCCCGGCGATGCCCTGCGTCTGCAAGGCATCGGCCAGGATGACCGCGCAGGCCAGGGGGAATCCGGCCATCGCCGCCATCGGCAGGGCGAAACGCCGGTTCACGCTGCAGTAGATGTTGGCCAAGGGCGGCGATACCCAGGCCTTGCCGCGGCGGCCTTGGCCGGCGCGCTGGGTTTCCGCCAGCCAGACGGCGATGCCGCGGGCCGGCGCCGCCTGGGCCATGGCCAGGCGCTGGGTGGAATCGGTTTCGAACACCACGTGCAGATCGGCGAGCGCCGCGTCCGTCACCGGATCCAGCCACTCCCGGATGCGCGCCGCGTCCAACAGCGGCGTCGGCGCGGCCAAAGCGTAACCGCGCTGTTCGCGCGCCTCGATGGCCAAGCCGAGGCCGCGCAGCTGCTCGATGCGCTTCCAGACCGCGGCGCGGGTCACGCCGAAGCGCTCGGCCAGCGCCACGCCGGTCTGCGGCCCGTCCAGCAGGGCCTGCACCAGGGCGCTGTTATCCACGGCGTCCGGTCAGCAGGCGGCCGAGCAGGCGCGCCTTCTCGAAGCGGGATTCGGTGCCGTCGCGCAGGCGCTGCAGGTTGCTGCGGTGGCTGTACGCCAACAGCACGGCGCCGACCGCGGCGAACACCCAATACACCGGCGGCATGCCGAACCCGGCGGCGCTGAACACCAGACTGGCCGCGGCCAATACGGTGGACAGCCCGACGTAGCCGGTCAGCAGCAGGCACAGCAGCCAGACGCCGAGCAGCGGCAACAGCGCCTGCGGCCACACCAGGAGCAGGCCGCCGACCAAGGTGGCGGCGCCCTTGCCGCCGCGGAATTCGTGGAACACCGGCCAGATGTGGCCGATCACCGCCGCGTACAGGGCACCGAAGGCGACCGCGACATCGGCCGGGAACACACGTTGGGCAAGCCAGACCGCGAGCACGCCCTTACCGACATCGACCACCACCACACCGAGCGCGAAGCGCCAGCCCTGGGTGCGCAGGGCATTGGTGCCGCCGGCGTTGCCGCTGCCTTGGGTGCGGATGTCGACGCCGCGGAAGCGGCCCATCAGCAAGCTGCCCGACACCGAGCCGAGCACATAGGCCGCCAGCACGACGGCGAACAGCACGATCATGGCGCGGCCACCGGTTGCAACGAGATCACCAGCGCGCCGGGGCCGGCATGCGCACCGACGGCCGGCCCGGTCTCCACGCACCAGGCCTGCTCGCAGTCGATGCGTGCGGTGAACTCCTTCAGCAGCGCCTGGCCCGCCGCCAGGTCGTCGCAGTGGCCGATGATGACGCGGTAGCGTTTGCTGCGGTCGATGCGCTTGGCCACGTATTCGGCGTACCGGCGCGGGATGCCGCGTTGGCCGAACAGGCCGCCGGTGACCTTCAGGCGGCCTTCCGGCGAAACCTTGGCGATGGCGGTCAGGCCCAGCAGGTTGGCGATCGGGCCGACCCAGCGCGGCACTCGGCCGCCGCGCACGGCATGGTTGATGTCGGCGGTACAGGCCCAGGTCATGGTCTGCGGACGCAGGCGCTCCAGCAGCGCGATGATCTGCTCGGGCGTCTGCCCGGCGCGCGCCGCTTCGGCCGCGGCCATCACCAGCAGGCCTTGGCCGCCGGCGGCGTTGGCGCTGTCGAAGAGGTGGATGCGGTCGGCATGGCCGCGCTTGGCCGCGGTCTCGGCCGACTGCAGGGTGCCGCTGACCGCGCGCGACAGGCCGACATACACCAGGTGCGGGTGGTGCGACAGCAGGAATTCGAACTGGCGGCGGAAGTCGCCGGGCGACGGCTGGCTGGTCTTCGGCAGCACCAGCTCGGTGCGCAGCTTGCGGTAGAACTCGGCCGTGCTCAGCCCGACCTTGTCGAGGTAATCGGCCTCGCCGAAGCTCAGGCGCAGCGGCACCGAATGCACGTTCAGGCCGTCGGCGACGGCCGCCGGCAGGTCGGCCGAACTGTCGGTGATCACCACCACCGATTTGTCGCCGGCCGCGGTGCGCGCCTGCGCGTGCATGTCGTCGGCCTTGGTGCCCTCGATGCGGCCGAAACGCGAAGCGGTGTCGAACAGGGTCTTGGGATCGCCGACATGGGCATGCAGGCGGATGCGCGAACTGGAGCCGGCGATGACCACGCAGGACGCACCCAAGTCGCCGACCGCGGCGCGCAGTCCGCTGCGGTCCAGGCCTTCGCCGAGGATGAGGCACTCGCTGCACCAGCGGTGTTCGGGATCGCCCTCGGCCAACTCACTGTGGGCCTGCGACAGCTCCAGGTCGGCGCAGTCGTTCTCGGCCACGTCGTCCAGGTCGATGTCGCCGTCGAGGATGAACTGGTACACGCCTTCCAGCAGGTCGACGAAGCCCTGCGCGCCGGCATCGACCACGCCGGCCTTCTGCAGCACCGGCAATTGCTCGGGCGTGGCCGCCAGGGCGCGGCGCGCGTCCAGCAAGGCACGTTCGAACCAGCCCTTGAAATGGAATCCCGCCGGATCGCGCTGGATGGCGTCGGCGAAGGCGGCGATGACGCTGAGGATGGTGCCCTCCTTCGGCTCGGACAGCGCCTGGCGCGCGGTATCGGCGCCGTGGCGGATGGCCTGTCCCATCTGCTCCAGGCTGGCCACCCGGGCCGGGCCGATGCGCTCGGAGATGCCGGTGAAGAACTGGGCCAGGATGGCGCCGGAGTTGCCGCGCGCGCCATCGATGGCGTGCTCGCTGACCCGACGCAGCAGATCGCCGGTGCTGTGCGCCTTGCGGCTCAGCGCGCCGGTCAGGACATTGCCCAGGGTGAACGCCATATTGCTGCCGGTGTCGCCGTCGGGCACCGGGAATACGTTGATTTTGTTCAGCTGGTCGCGTTGCGCGATCACCCGGCGGGCGCCGGAAATCAGCGCGCGGCGCAGCATCGGGGCGCGGATCAGCGGCGCGCTGGGGTCGATGGGCAATGTGTTCATCCGGTATTCGTCGTCCGGCCCTTGGCAGGGCTCTTGGTAATCCCCCCATTTTTAAGGCACCGGCACGGTTCTTGCAACTTTTTTCGGGCCGAACGCATCTATAGTAGGCACCTGGAACGGAAAAGGAACCGCCGTGAAATCGCCGCTGATCGTACTCGCCCTGTGCGCCGTGTTCCTGTCGCTGGCAACCGGCGGCAAGCCGCAACCGCCGGTCCGCTTCGTGCTGAACGCCCACGCCGACGCACCGGGCGCCGCCGCGGCGCAGCCCCCCGTGCCGCGCAAGGCGAAAGCCGCCAAACTGCCGCGCTGGCACCGGGTCATCCCCGGCATGTTCCGCTAGGCCAGGCAGGGCAGATCGATACTGAAGCGGGCGCCGCCGAGCTCCTGCGAGCGGTCCACGGACAGCGTGCCGTGGTAGGACTTCACGATATCCTGCACGATGGCCATGCCGATGCCGTGCCCCTGCACCCGCTCGTCGCCGCGTACGCCGCGCTGCAGGATGCGGCCGATGTCCTCGGGCGCGATGCCCGGCCCGTCGTCCTCGACGCAGATGTGCAGGCCGGGGCGCTTGGCGCCGGGCTCGTAGACCGGACGCACGGTCAACAGCACGCGGCGCGCGGCCCACTTGAAGGCGTTTTCCAGGAAATTGCCGAGCAGCTCCTGCAGGTCGCCGGCTTCGCCCGAGAACTGCGATTTGGCGTCGATCTCGAATTCGCAGTACACGCCTTTGGCGTGGTGGATCTTCTCCAGGCTGGCGACGATGCTTTCGGCGTGCGGCAGCACGTCGATCGGCGCCGAATACAGCGCGTGGCCGGCGCGCGCGGCGCGCGACAGCTGATAGGACACGATGTCGTTCATGCGCTGCAGCTGGGTGTAGACCTCGTGCTTGAAGCGGGCCGGATCGTCGTCGTTGTCGATCTGCGACTGCAGCACCGCCAGCGGCGTCTTCAGGCTGTGCGCCAGGTCGGCCAGGGTGTTGCGGCTCATGTCCAGGTTGCCGCGCTCGCTGTCGAGCAGGGCGTTGATGCTGCCGGCGATCGGGCCGAGCTCGGTCGGATAGCGGCCGCCCAAGCGCGCCTGCCGGCCCGACTGCAGCGCCTGCATCTCGGACTCCAGCAGCCGCAGCGGCTGCAGGCTCCAGCGCAGGATGGCGATCTGCACCAGCACCAGCAGCACGCCGGCGATGCCCAGATAGCCCCACAGGGTGCGCCGGTACTCGGCGATCTGCTTGAAGATCTCCTCTTCGCTTTCATAGATGCGCAGCGTCAGCGTCTTCGGACCGCTCTTGGTCTCGAACCGGAGCGTGTCGGTATAGCGGTAGGCGTTGATGCGCACGTCCTCGCCGATCGGCAGCGGCAGCGGGCCGTCGAACGCGGGCGCGTCGCCGACATCGCGCGGCGGCAGCGCCGGCAGGCTGAACAGGGCCACCGACTGCGACTGCCAATGCACGTCCTCGCCCTGGATCTGGGCGTACAGGCCGCTGCGGAACTCGCCGAAGCGCGCGTCGGGCGCCTTGTCGAGCGCCGCCGGCAACAGGCGCCCGCGGCGGTCGAAGCTGATCCGGTTCCAGTACGCGTTGGCGTGGCGCGCCATGCGCGCCTCCATGTTGTCGACCAGCGAGTTGCGGAAGGCCTGGTCCAGCGCCATGCCGGTCAGGCCGAGGAAGGCGATCAGGCCGAGGCTGGCGGCGATCAGCTGCCGCGCATGCAGCGACAGGGCCCGGCGCATCGGGAACATGGCGCGGGCGCCGGGCTTATTCGTTGCGCGGAATGGCGAAGCGGTAACCGCGGCCGCGCACGGTCTCGATCGGCTTCAGCGAACCGTCGGGGTCGAGCTTCTTGCGCAGGCGGCCGACGAACACTTCCAGCACGTTGGAGTCGCGGTCGAAGTCCTGCTGGTAGATGTGCTCGGTCAAATCGGCCTTCGACACCAGCTCGCCGGCGTGCAGCATCAGGTATTCGAGCACCTTGTATTCGTAGCTGGTCAGCTCGGCCGGCACGTCGTGGATGGTGACCTTCTGCGCGGCCAGGTCGAGCTTGACCGGGCCGCATTCCAGGCTCGGCTTGCTCCAGCCGGCGGCGCGGCGCAGCAGCGCGTTGATGCGCGCCAGCAGCTCTTCGACATGGAACGGCTTGACCAGGTAGTCGTCGGCGCCGTACTTCAGGCCTTCGACCTTGTCCTGCCAGCTGGAACGCGCGGTCAGGATCAGGATCGGGAATTTCTGGCCGGCGTCGCGCAGGCCGCGCACCACGTCCATGCCCGACAGCTTGGGCAGGCCGAGATCGACCACGGCCAGATCGAACGGCACTTCCCGGCCGTGGAACAGGGCTTCTTCGCCGTCGCTGGCGGTATCCACGGCGAAACCTTCGCGCTTCAGGCGCGCGGCCAGGGTTTCCCGGAGCGGGGCTTCGTCTTCCACTAACAGGATGCGCATGGCTCAAACCTCTCGGTCGGTCGGGGGCGGGACAAGGGGGTCAATCGCGCGGATCGGAGTCCGCGGTGTTGATGTTGACAGTGTCCACGGAACGGCCGTTGTCGTCAAATAAACGGCGGTCGATGACGATGCGGCCGTTCGGCATGCGCACCTTGATCTGATTGAGCTGGCGGCCTTCGACCGTCACCGGCACGGCGCCGATGACCTTGCCGCCGGTCTGGCGTTCGACCTGGCCGAGCGTGACCGGCCGGCGGCTGGCGGAACTGCCGAAGGAGGTCTTGGCGTTCGGCAGGTTGTTGCGCAATACCGCCGGTGCCGGCGTCGGGCTCTCCTGCGGCGCCGGGCGCGTCGCGGCCGGACGCGGCGGCGTCGCCTCCGTACCGGCGGCATACAGACCGGCACCGAACGACAGGAGAATGACCAGGCGGATCTTCATGACGTAATGGTAATGCAAACCGGCCATTGGTTAAATATTGGTTAGTAGTGTGGCACGGAACCGATGAATTCCCTCTGAATCGTCCTCAGTACACCTCGCCCACGCAACAGCGCAGCGAGCCGCCGGCCTTCTCCAGCATCGGCATCGGCACCGCGTGCAGGCCGAAACCCCATTCGGCCAATTGCGCCCGCTGCCCCGCGTCCAGGCTGTCGGCGGCGCGCCGGCTGAGGAACAGGGCATCGTCGGCCAGGGCGATGCAATTGCCGGCGTAATCGGCCTTCTGGCGCGCATCCAGCCACAGCGCCCGGCCGCCGTACAGCGCGGCGATGGCCTGCGGCACCCGGGCGTCGGCGAACCCCGAGGGCGCGATGGCCGCGGCGCGCGCGGCCAGTACGCTGAGCACGACATTGGTGTGGTACTCGCCCGCGGCCAGCTCGAACAACAGGGTGGCGTTCAGGCCGAAGGCCCCGTGCATCGCACGCGCGCCGGTTTCGTCGCAGCGTTCGCTCAACCCGCAGAAGCCGATGCTGCGGGCGCGGTCGATGACCAGGGAGCCGGTCAGCTCGCAGATGCCCGGCTGCCGGCTCAGGTCGATTTCATGCCGCGCAAGCGTTTGTTTGAAATGCGCGCGGATGTCGACGCGCTGCGCTTCCAACTGGCGCACCGGATGCCGCATATGGCCGATGATGACGCGGCCGGGCGCGGTGGCGAACACGTTATTGGGGAACACGGCATCCGGCGTGGCGGCATCGCCGGGGAACACGGTGACCGGCAGCACCCGGCCGACCGCCTCCTGCAGCACCCGGTGTTCGGCCAAGGCCTGCGCGGCGTCGGTCGTCTCGCCCATCGCCATGTAGCGGTTGTCGCGAGCCGATTGCTCGGCCAAGCGGAAGCCGTCGGGCGCCACCAGGAAGGCCGCGCGGGCGCAGGCCGGCGCATCGGCCGGCAAGCTCGCAGCGAAATCAAGGAACGCATCGAGGTCGCGGGTGATCATCCGCGCTCCGCATTGATGCGGGTGGCGGCCAGCGCTTTTTCGACCACCGACCAATCGGCGCCGGGCAACGGCGCTTCCAGGCTCAGCACTTGCCGGAACAGGCGGCCGCCGGGCCGGCCGTGGTACAGGCCGAGCAGGCACTTGCTGATGTGCTTGAGCGCCACGCCGCGCTGCAGCTGCGCGCGCACATACGGCTCCATCCGCCGCAGCAGCGATTCGCGGTCGACTTCGGGCGTGCCGAACAGCGCGCATTGCATCTGATGCAGGCGGTACGGCTCGTGGTAGGCGGCGCGGCCGATCATCACGCCGTCGACATGCCGCAGGGCGTCGTGGCACTGCGCGGTATCCACCAGCCCGCCGTTGAGCACGATGCGCAGCTCAGGACGTTCGGCCTTCAGCCGATAGGCCCAATCGTAGCGCAGCGGCGGAATCTCGCGGTTTTCCTTCGGGCTCAGGCCGTTCAACCACGCCTTGCGCGCGTGCACGATGAACTCCTGGCAGCCGGCGGCGGCCACGGCATCGATGAAGCCGCGGAAATAACCGTAGTCCTCGTGTTCGTCCACGCCGAGCCGGCATTTCACCGTCACCGGCAAGGCGGTGGCGCCGCGCATGGCGGCCACGCACTCGGCCACCAGCGCCGGCTCCTTCATCAGGCAGGCGCCGAAGCGGCCGGCCTGCACGCGGTCGGACGGACAGCCGACGTTGAGGTTGATCTCGTCGTAACCGAAGCCTTCGGCGATGCGGCAGGCGTCGGCCAGATGCGTCGGATCGCTGCCGCCCAACTGCAGGGCCACCGGATGCTCGCTGGCGTCGAAGCCGAGCAGGCGGGCGCGGTCGCCCTGGATCACCGCGCGCGCGTGCAGCATCTCGGTATACAGGCGCGCGTGCGGCGCCAAAATACGATGGAACACGCGGCAGTGGCTGTCAGTCCAGTCCATCATCGGGGCCACGGACAGGCGGATGGAGTTCGGGTAATCGGTCATGCGTCGGATTTCATTTACGCCAGTTGAGCGCGGCCGAGGTCTGCTCGCGCTGGTCGGATTGTTCGGATTCGACGGTGATGTCGAGGCCCTTCTGCAGCAGGTACTTCAGGGTGATGACCTGACCGATGCCGAGCAGCGACACGCCATAGCTGACGAAGAACTTCGGCGACAGCTGCTTGCCGATGGTCAACGTCGAGCCGCCGAGCGCGCGCGAATCGCTGATCGAAGCCTGGTCCAGGCCGATCTGGCGGCCGAGCGTGCCGACCAGCACCGAGCCGCCGGCGTTCAACGCCATCGAGCGGGCGTTGATGGAGTTGGCCTGGCCGGCGCTGACCTGGGTGATCGGCCGGCCGAACAGCAGCCAGGACAATGCATCGGAATCCGACATGGCCGGACTGGACACCACGCGCGTGCGCGGCCGCGAGGCCAGGCCGGTGATCTGCAGGCCGACGGTGATGTTGGCGTCCTCGATCACGCGCTCGGTCAGCACGTCCAGGCGCGGCTCGTACACCGGGCTGTTGTTGTAGGCGATGTTGCCGCGCTTGATCTGCAACGCCTGGCCGTAAGCGGCGTAACGGCCGCCGAGGTTGAGCGTGCCGCTCAGCCGGGTCGGCGCGCCGTACGGGCTGTCCATCGCGACCTTGCCGCTGACCGTGCCGTCGAGCCCGTAACCGACGACCTTGACCTGCTCGCTGGCGCTGACCTGCAGCTTCAGGCCGAGCCGCAATAGGTCGTTGGCGGTCTTTTCCGGGGCCGGATCGACCACCGTCACGTCGCTCGACACGGTGACGCCGGTGCTGATCTTCTCGAGATTGACCAGGCCCTCGGTCAACGCGATGTCGCCGGCCAGGCTGTACACGCCGCCGGCGTAGCCGAGCAGCAGGTCGGTATCGGCGGTCAGCTGCAGGTCGGGCGTATCGGCCAGGTCGATGCCGCGGCCGCGCAGACGCAGGTCGATCGGCTGCGGCAACTGGTCGGCCGGATCCCAGACGCCGGTCACCGTCATCCGGCCCTCGCCGGAGCGGATCGAGCCCTTCACCAGCATGGCCAGGTTGTCGCGGCTGGTGGCGGTGATCTGGCCGTCGCTCAGCTTCAGGCCCAGCGCGGGAATCTGCACGCTGAAATCCTGCAGGCGGTACGCGCCGTTGATCGCCGGTTCGGCACGCGTGCCGGCCACAGTGACCTCGCCGGCGATGCGGCCGGTCGGCTGCGCCAGATCCAGCGAGAACAGCTCCAGCCAATCCAAGCGATTGACCTGCAGGCGCAACTTGCCCGACAAGGGCGACGCCGCGTCGAAGCCGGTGGCCAATTCGCCGTCGATGAAGCCGTCCTGCGGCAGGCGCGCGCTGAGCCGGCCGTTGAAACGCCGGCCGAGCCATTCGGCGTCCAGTCGCAGGTCGTCGACGCGCGCGACATCGGCGCCGTTGCCGGATTTGACGCCGATGCCGAGGCTCGGCACGCGCAGCTCGGCGAAACCGCCGCCGGCCAGCGAGAAATCCTTCGGCAACTCGCCGGTCAGGGACGCCATGCCGCGGTAGGTGAACTCGCGTCCGGCATTGTTGAGCCAGGGCTCCAGCAGCGCCAGCGGGAAGTCGCGGCCGTCCAGCGCGATGCGGGCGCCCATGTCCTGCGCGCACAGGCGCGCGTCGCCGCGCGCGCCGGCCAGGCAGAACGGCGTGAACGCCCAGCCGGTGGCCGGAAAGCGCAATTGCGTAGGCGCCTGCAATTGCCACTGACCGAGCGTGTCGCCATCCAAGCGCAGACTCTGCAAGGCCACACGCGGCTCGGCCGCCGACCACTGCAGGCGACCGTCGGCATCCAGCGCGTAGCTGCCGGCGCGGGCCGACAGACGCAGTCCGGCATCGCTCGGGCGCCCGCGCATCTCGGCACGCACCGTCTGCAGCGCTTGGTCGCCGAAGCCCACGTCGTCGGCTTCCAGCACGGTCAGCGCGCCGCTAACGGTATCGCCTTGCAGGCGCAGCGCGCCGATGCGGTATCCCAGGGCCGAAAGCCCGTTGCCGCGCAGGTCGAGACGGTAATCCGGCAGCTGCGGATCGCCCTCCAGATGCGCCGTGCCGTCGATGCGGCCGCGCCAATCCGGATGCAGGTCGTCGAGCACCAGCGGCTGCAGCGCGGCATCGACCCGGATGCGTTCGCCGCCCTCGCCCTTCAGTCGCAGGCGCGAGGCGCCGATGCCGAGGTCGGCCTCGCCGTCCACGCGCAGGCCGGCGAAACGCAGATCGGCCTTGCCGGACAGCGCCCGGCCGCGCAGATTGCCGCCGAGCCGCTCGATGCGCAGCGCGCCGCGCCAGTCCTTGCCGGTTTCGCCGATGGCCGAGGCCTGGATGTCGGCATCCACCGCGCCGGGGAATCCGGCATGGAAATAGCCCGGATCGAAGCGACGCAGCGTGCCGTCGAAGGCGAATTCCAGCCGCGGCGACCAGACCGCCTTCAGCCGCCCGTCCAGGCCGCCCTGCGCGGTCTGCACGGTCAGCACCGGCAATTCGGCGGCGGTCTTGCCGCCCGTGCCCTCGAAACGCAGCGCGGCGGTCTCGGCCGCGCGCGCCAGGCGCGCGTCGCCGCGCACGCGCCACTGCGCCAGGCTGCCGGACCACAGAGCCTCGCCGCTGAGCGTGACCGGCGCGCCGCCGGCCGCGCCGTCGGCCAGCGGCAACGGATAATCGCGTACCTGCAGACGCACGCCGTCGCTGGCGAAATCGCCGCCGTCGGCGAAACTGCCGGTGGCGCGGAAGCGGCCGCCGTCGAACAGCAGCTGCAGCTCTTCCAGCACGATGCGCCCTTTTTCGCGCGCGATGCGCGAAGGTTCGATCACCAAGGTCCGGCCGTCGCGGCTGAGCTCGCCGACGACCTGCGCCTGCGTGCTGCCGCCGGACGCCGCCAGCTGCGCGCGGTACACGCTGTCGTCGACGAAGCCCAGGCGTTTCGGCTCGAAAGCCTCGGTGCTGGCGCTCAGGAACCAGAACGGTTTGCCGTCGCGCTCGGTCAGCTGCCACTCCAGGCGCACCGGCTCGGGCATGGCGCCGTCCAGCGCCAGGCGGAAGCGCGCGGCGTTGCCGTCGGCGCGCAGGCGCAGCGATTGCGGCGTACCGCCGGTATCCAGCTGCACGCGCCCGGACAGCGCGGTGTCGTACTTCCGGTTCGGCCGGTAATGGCCCTGCAGCTCGATCAGGCCGTGCTCGGACACCGCCTGCAGGCCGGGAATGCGCAGATGTCCGGGCTGCAGGTCGATGCCGCCGCTGACCGACGTCAGGGCGTACAGCGGCGTCTCCTGTTCGAACAGCTGCAGGTCGGAGACCTCCAGGCTGTCGACCCGCACGCCCAGCGGCAAATCGAGCGCCGGCAGGCTGTCCGGCCAGCGCGGGAATTCGAACGGCGTATCGTCCTTGGCCAGATGCACGCGTACGCGCCGGGCGCGCAGCAGGTCGATGTTGAGGTTGCGCACCAGCAGCGGGCTGAGCGCGGCCCGGATCTCCAGGGTGCCGGCCTCGAAACGCTGTGTGGCGTCGCGGTAGCGGATGCGCTCGAAGCGCAGACCGTCGATGATGCGGCCGTCGACGCGCTGCCAGTCCAGGCTGGCGCCGGCCGGCATCTGGCCCTGCAGCCGCGCCAGCGCGAAATCGCGGCCGGATTCGGTGCGCAGCAGCCATTGCAGCAGCACGAAGGCGGCCAGCAGCGCCAGCGCCGGGAACCACAGCCAACGCAGCAGGCGGCGCGCGTTCACAGGTCGGGTCCGATGGCGAAGTGGATGCCGATGCCGGGCTTGGGGCCGTCGAAGCCGTAGGCCAGATCGAAGCGCACCGGCCCGATCGGCGAACGCCAGCGTGCGCCGGCGCCGACGCCGAGATGCGGGCTGGGCTTGCGGTCGAAGGCGTCGCCGACGTCGATGAAGCCGGCCACGGCCCATTCGGCGTTGAGCCGGTGCTCGTACTCGGCGCTGGCCACGGTCAGGTAGCGGCCGCCGAAATTGTAGTTGCCGATGTACTGCCCGATTTCCTTGTAGCCGTAGCCGCGCACGCTCTGGTCGCCGCCGGCGTAATAGCGCAACGAGGGCGGGAACAGCGCGTAGTCCGGCGTCCAGATCGCGCCCAGCTCGGCGCGCAGCAGCAGGCGGTTGCCGTTGTCCAGGCCGAGCACGCGCTTGTGCTTGACCCCGGCCTGCACGAACGGCGCCTTGGATTCGCTGAATTCGTAGCCGGTGCGCAGCTGGTAGTGCCAAGCGCGGCCGTCGCGCGGGTAGTTGGCGTCGTCGCTGTCGCGCCAGACCGCGTTGAACTCCGGATACAGCACCGAGGTGTACAGGTCGAACGGCACGTTCTGGTCGATGTCCGGGATGAACTCGTCGAAGCGTTCGCGGCGGACGTTGACGCTGGCCAGCAGTTCCCACTTGCGGATCTGGCCGCTGCGGCTGAACACCGCCTCGAGATAGCGGCTGCTGGAGCCGGTGTATTCCTCGTTGCGTGCCACCAGGCCGATGCCGTACCAGCCGTCCAGCCATTGGAAGGCCGGGATGCGGTACAGAGTGGTGAAGCTCTGCTCGTTCTGCGCCCAGGCCGCCGAGGCGTCCAGCTTGTGGCCGCGCCGGTTGATCCAGCGCCGCTCGACGCCGTATTCCACGCCGAAGCCGGTCTTGGTGCCGAAGCGCGCGCTGGCGTGCTGGCTGGTGCGCTGGGCGCGGGTCAGGTTGACCAGGATCGGCACTTCGCCGTCCTGCTTGGCCTCCAGCTCCGGCACGATCTGGATCGAACTGAAGTAATCCAGCTTGCCGAGCGATTCCTGCAGGCGGTTGATCTGCGGCTGCGAATACGGCTTGCCGCGCTCGAAGTCGACCAGCTTGTCGAGCAGTCCGGGCTCGAAGCCGTGGCCCTCGAAACGTACCGCGCCGTAGCGGTAGCGCGGGCCGCTGTCCCAGGCCAGGTCGATGTCGGCGGCGCCCTCGGCGCGCGTCACGCGCACCGCGTGCTCGGTGTTGCGCTGGTCGAAATAGCCGCGGTCGAGCAGGGCCTGGCCGATGGCGGCCTTGTTGTCCTCGTAGGTGCCGTGCACGAACGGCTCGCCTTCGGCCGGCTCGAAGCCCTCCAGCCAGAAGCCGATGAAGCGGTCGTTGCCGGCGGCGCCGTCCATCTGCAGCGCGCGCCGGCGCACGGTCACCGGCGAGCCGGGCACGATATCGAGCACGATGCGCACGGCCTCGCCCTCGCGTTCCAGGCGGCTGCGCACGGTGACGCTGTAATAACCCAAGGGCTCCAGGCTGTCTTCCACCTGCCGGTTGATGTTGCCGGCGTAATACGCCAACCGGCCTTCGCTGACCTCGACGGCGTCTTCGTCCGCTTCCGGCAGGGCGATGGCGGCGCGCACATGCGCCTCCAGCAGCGGGTCGAGTCCGTTGATCCGCAACGGCAACAATTGCGTGGCCTGCGCCGGAAAGGCGCAGAATCCGAGCAGGAGGGGGATGAGCGGCCGCATACCGCATTTTACGGGCCGCCGCGCGCCGGCGGCAAGCGCGTTCACGGCCGGATCGGCGCCGGGTAAAGGCGGCCTTCACGTTTCGGCCGGAAGCACGGCAGGCGCTCGAAGAAATCCGCGTGCGCCTGCTCGGGATGCCAACCGGGCGCGCCGCTGAGCGGAATCGGCCGCAGCTCCTGCGGATCGTTCAGGCAGGCGCCGGCGCGCAGGCGCGCCGCCAGGAGCGACGCCATCCGCGCGTCGTCCATCGGCGCCGGATGCGCGATCACCAGCGCCTTGGCCACCAAGGCGATGGACGGCGTCAGCGCGTGCTCCATCACGGCATGCCCGAACAGCCAGCACTGCAGCGCGCCGCGGTCGGCGGCCGCCTGCCAGCCGCGGAACAGCGTCGGCCAATCGTGCGCGTCCCAGGCCGCCAGCAAGCCGTCATCATCCAGCCGGACAACCGCGCCGGCCTCGTCGAAGTGGGTCATCGCGCTCTGGGCGCGGGTGCGCCGGACGGCGCCGACGCGCGCCAGATCCTCGACCTGGCGCCGGTTCAGGGCGGCTTTCAGCGCCGGAAAGCGCATCCAGACGAAGGCGTTGAACAGGTCGTGCCAGTTGCCGGTGCGGGTCGCGATCAGGCCGTGGTCGTGGATGCGGCGCTCGTAATGCAGGCCGTCGGCCAGCGTTTCCTGCGCCGTGAAGCGCAGGCGCACGCCGGCATCCGACACCGGCGCCGGCCACAGCGCGTTCAAGGTCTCGGCATCCGGCCACTGCGCCTGCCGGCACAGGCCGCGCTGGGCCTCGCTCAGCCCCGCGAAGGCCGGATGCGCGAACACCGCCGGCGGCACCTCGGCGCGCGCGGGCGCCCGGTAACGCATGCCGGGCTCAGTGCCGGCGGGCGGCGTTCAGCGCCAAGGCCTGCACCGCCGCCGGAATCTCGGCCGCGGCGGCCACGGTGCGCATGCGCTCGGCGTCGCCCACGAAGTCGTCGTGGTGCTCGAGCGCCCAGGTCAGCGGATACGGCATGTGCACGGCGAAGCCGCCGATCTGCAGCACCGGCGCGATATCCGAACGCAGCGAATTGCCGACCATCAGGAACTGCTCCGGCGCCAGGCCGAACTCCGACAGCACGCGGCGGTAGGTGGCCGGGTCTTTTTCCGACACGATCTCGATGCGGCCGAACAGGGCCGACAGCCCGGACTTGGCGACCTTGCTCTCCTGGTGGAACAGGTCGCCCTTGGTGATCAGCACCACCTGGTACTCGCGCGCGATTTCCGCCACGGCCGGCGCGATGCCGTCCAGCAGTTCGACCGGGTGCGACAGCACCTCCTTGCCCAGGTTCATGATCTCGTGCAGATGGCGGGCGCTGATGCGCTCGCCGGTCAGCGCGATGGCGGTCTCCAGCATCGACAGGGTCATGCCCTTGGCGCCGTAGCCGAACACCTTGATGTTGACGCGTTCGACCTCCAGCAGGCGGTCGTGCACCTTGGCGTTGTCCAGGTCCAGGTAATGGCCCAGGATGCGCTCGAAGTGGTCGTGCACCTCGCGGTAGAAGCCCTCGCTGTGCCACAGCGTATCGTCGGCGTCGAATCCCACCAGCTTCAGCATGGTCGTGTCCTCGGTTGCGGTACGTCTATTGTACCGCGGCGCTCAGCCCGGCTCGCGCCACAGCCGGGCACCGAGGAAGATCAGGCGCAGCTGCAGCACGAAGTGCTCGACCAGCTCGCGTTCGTCCTGCTGGCGCCCGGCCGGCAGGTCGAGGATGTCGGTGGCGGCGTTCAGCATGGTGCTGACCACCAGGCTGCAGATCAGCTCGATGGTCTGCCCGGACAGGCCGGGCACGGTGCCGAGCTCGCGCATGTCGTGCGCCATCTCGTGCACGAAATGCTCCTCCTCGCGCCGGATGGCCTTGCGGATCACCGGCGAGCCGCCGCTGCGTTCGCCGACGATGAAGGCGAACATCAGCCGGTTCTGCTCCAGGTAGCGTTTGTACACCAGCACCGAGTTGTGCAGCATGGCCTTGGGCGGAAAGCCGCTGCGGCGGGCTTCGCGCAGCAGCCGGCGCAGGGTCACGCCGCCCTCCTCCACCAGGGCCAGGCCGAGTTCGTCCATGTCCTTGAAGTGGCGGTAGAACGAGGCCGGCACCACGCCGATTTCGCGGGTCACCTCACGCAGGCTGAGCGAGGTGAAGCCGCGCCCCTGGCCGACCAGCGTCAACGCCGCCTGCATCAACTGCTGGCGCGTCTGCTGCTTGCGGGCGTCGCGGCGGTTGCCGGACGCAAGGAGGGCGGGCGGATGGCTGGACACGTGGGCTTCCCAGGGAGTGAACCCAGTATAAACACCGCCCGGCCGGGCGCAACGCGAAATTGACATTCTCGGGTATTTTAGTGAACATGTGTTCACTTAAGCACCCGTTACCGACATGAGCTCTCACGCCCCCGCCGCGTTCTGGCGGACCCCTTGGCTGAAACCCCTGAACGACGCCGAATCCTGGAACCGCGTCCTGCAGCTGGTCAACGGCACCTGGTCGTTGACCGAAGTCCGGGCCCGGGTGCTGTCGGTGGTGCGCGAATGCGCCGATGCGGTGAGCCTGCACCTGAAGCCGAACCGCCGCTTCAAAGGCTTCGTGCCCGGCCAGTACCTGCGCCTGACCCTGCCCTGCAACGGCGTGCTGAAATCGCGCAGCTTCAGTCTTTCCAAGGCGCCCACGCGCGACGGCAGCCTGCGCCTGACCATCCGCGTCAAGCCCGACGGCAGCGTGTCGAAGGCCGCCGAGGCGCTGAAGGCCGGCGACGTGGTGACGCTCAGCCAGGCCATGGGCGAGTTCACGTTGCCGAACCCGGAGCGCGGCGTACTGCTGCTCTCGGCCGGCAGCGGCATCACCCCGATGATGGCGATGCTGCAGGATTGGGCCGGCCGCGGCAAGCGTCCGGACGTGGTGCTGATCCACAGCTGCCGGCATCCGTCCGAGTGGATTTTCCGCGAAGAACTGCAAACACTCGTTCACCAATGGCCCGGCCTGCGCCTGCATACCCGTTTCACCGCACGCGACGGGCGCCTGCACAGCGAGGACCTGGCCGCCCTGGTGCCGGATTACGCCCTGCGCGACACCCTGCTATGCGGCCCGGAAGGCTTCATGGCCGACATCGCCGACCACTACCGTGCCCACGGTCTGTCCGCGCGGCTGAAGCAGGAACATTTCCAGGCCTTCAAGACCGAAATCCGCCCGGACGCGCCGGAGTTCCGCGTGTTCGGCGCCGACGGCCAGGCCGCGTTCACCGCCCGCAACGGCCAAAGCCTGCTGGAGGCGGCCGAGCAGCAGGGCCTGAATCCGGCGCACGGCTGCCGCCGCGGCATCTGCATGACCTGCACCTGCCGCAAGCTCGGCGGCACCGTACACAACCAATTGACCGACACCCTGTCCGGCGACGGCGACGAGTGGATCCAGCTCTGCGTCTCGACCCCGGTCAGCGACCTGCATCTGGAGATGGCCCCGTGAACAAACCCGACCTCAGTCCCGAACAGCTCGACGCCTTCCGCCAGGAACTGGACCAGTTGCGCGCCGACACCCTGGCCGACCTCGGCGAAGCCGACGCGCGCTACATCCGCCGCGTGCGCGCCGCGGTGCAGGGCAGCGCCATCGCCGGCCGCGGCCTGCTGATGTTCGGCGCCGGCCCGATCAGCTGGGTCGCCGGCATCGCCGCGCTGGCGCACGCCAAGATCCTGGAGAACATGGAGCTCGGCCACAACATCCTGCACGGCCAGTACGACTGGATGAACGATCCCAGCCTGCATTCGCGCACCTATTCCTGGGACATGGCCTGCGCGCCGGAGAACTGGCGCAAGGCGCACAACATCGAGCACCACAACCACACCAACATCCTGGGCAAGGACGAGGATTACGGCTACGGCCTGTTCCGCCTCGACCCGAAGCAGCGCTGGAAGCCGTCCTATCTGATCCAGCCGTTCAGTTACCTGATGCTGGCCGCCAATTTCCAATGGGGCATCGCCATCCAGGACCTGAAGCTGGGCCGCTGGCTGAAAGGGCGCGTCAGCACCCGGCGCATGCGCGTGCTGGCCAAGCCGTTCCTGAAGAAGGCCGGCTCGCAGGTGTTCAAGGACTACGTGCTGTTCCCGGCGCTGGCGTTCTGGCAGTTCCCGCGCGTGCTGCTCGGCAACCTGATCGCCAACGGCATCCGCAACGTGTGGACCAACGCGGTGATCTTCTGCGGCCACTTCACCGCCGACGCCCAGCTGTTCACCATCCGCGAGACCCGCGACGAATGCCGCGGCGCCTGGTACCTGCGGCAGATCCTGGGCTCCAGCAACCTGGAAGGCGGCCGTTGGTTCCATATGCTGACCGGCAACCTCAGCCACCAGATCGAACACCACCTGTTCCCGGACATGCCCTCGCGCCGCTACGCCCAGGTGGCGCCGAAAGTGCGCGAAATCTGCGCGCGCTACGGCGTGCATTACAACACCGGCGGCTTCTGGAAGCAGTACGCCAGCGTGATGTGGCGCATCCTGCGCCACGCCTTCCCGTCGAAACGGGCGGCCGTTCCGGCGGCCTGAGCCGGGCTCAGTCGCCCGGCTTGCGGTACAGGTGCACGAAGCGGTCGGTGCGGCCGCGGATGGCCGGGTCGAACGCGCTCAGGCTGCGGTCGTCGGCCGGGTTGCGCAGCACGGGAATCGCCGCGGTCCATTCCAGGCCGTAACGCCGCAGCTCGGCGATGACGAACTTCTCCTCGATGCGGTGCAGGCCTTTGGCGGCATCGGTGCCGGCCCCGTCCTTGGCCGAGTGATCGACGATCAGCAGATGCCCGCCGGGCTTGAGCGCGGCCACCAGCTGGCCCAGGAACACCTGGTCGTTGATGGCCGGCCAACCGTGCTCCGGATCGGCGTAATACAGGTCGTGCAGCGACAGGTTGATCAGCGCGCCGTCCAAGCTGGCCGGCTCCAGGCCCAGATCGTCGTTGGCGACCAAGCGGTATTCCACGTTCGGCAACCGGCCGTCGGCCAGGCGCGCCTCGAACGAGCGCTGCACGAAGCGCTCGTAGGGCGCGTTGTTGAGCAGCAGCACCTTGCCCTTCTTGCCGACCACGCCGGCCAGGATCTCGCTGTAATAGCCGCCGCCGCCGAACACGTCGGCCACGGTCATGCCGCGCTCGAAGCCGGCCAAGGCCAGCACCTGCTGCGGTTTGTCGCGCAGGTCGCGCTCGCGGTCGGCGGCGCTGCGCGCCGGATCATTCAACGCATCGGCGATGCGGCCGTTGGCGCCGGCCTCCGCCGGCTGGGACAGGGCCAGCAGCACCAGGGCGCCGGTCAGGAAAGAGGAGACGTTGAGCATGGGCTACTCCGGATTTTCGGCCAGCATAGTGCCGGCGCCGCGCGCCGGCAACTGCCGGAAGTCACGGGCGCAGACGCATCGTGGTGGTCTCGTTTTC
>ERZ1645185.196-NODE-196-length-26572-cov-11.901648_pt1 | contig 26572 bp, 25 predicted proteins | sample MGYA00575351_ERZ1645185 | MGnify/ENA primary metagenome ERZ1645185 (study PRJEB40838, sample SAMN11284767) | freshwater sediment metagenome | isolation source: river sediment | host: Sediment | place: India: Jana village, Kanpur | collected 2015-12-17 ... | reverse complement strand
CGCGTCGTCTCGGTGGCCGAGGGTGACTCGCAGCGCTTCCGTTCTGTGGTCGAGGAGTACAAGAAGGCGCCCGGCGTGACGCGGGACCGGCTGTACATCGAGACCATGCAGCAGGTCTTCGGCAGCGTCAGCAAGGTGATGGTCGACAGCCGCGCGGGTTCGAACCTGCTCTATCTGCCGCTGGACAAGCTGATGCAGCAGGCGGGCGCCACAGCTGAGGCGGCGCCTGCGCCGTCGGCTCGCCCGGCCGATGTGCCCGCGGCGGCAGCGGCCACCGATGCACGCTCGCGCGACGGCGGCCGCAGCCGCGACCGTGACGGCCGCTGAGGAATCGAGGATCCCCCATGAATCGAATCGGAATGATTGCCGCCGGAGCGCTGATCGCGCTGATGGTGGCCGCGTCGACGATGTTCATCGTCGACCAGCGCCAGGTGGCGGTGGTGTTTGCGCTCGGCGAGATCCGCAACGTGATCACCGAGCCGGGCCTGAAGTTCAAGCTCCCGCCGCCGTTCCAGAACGTCGTGTTCCTGGACAAGCGTATCCAGACGTTGGACAACTCGGAGAACCGGCCGATCTTCACTGCCGAGAAGAAGAGCCTGGTGATCGACTGGATGGTCAAGTGGCGCATTGCCGAACCGCGGCAGTTCATCCGCAACAACGGCACCGACTTCCGCAACCTGGAGAACCGCCTGAGTCCGGTGGTGCAGGCGGCCTTCAACGAGGAAATCACGCGGCGCAACGTGTCGGGCGTGCTCTCCGTCGAGCGTGAGGCGGTGATGCGCGACGTGCTCAAGCGGCTGGCCGATGAATCCAAGGCCTTCGGTATCGAGGTGCTCGACGTGCGCATCAAGCGTGTCGACTTCGTCGCCGACATCACCGATGCGGTGTTCCGGCGCATGGAGTCCGAGCGCAAGCGGGTGGCGAACGAGCAGCGCTCGCAGGGGCAGGCTGAGAGCGAGAAGATCCGCGCCGACGCCGACCGGCAGCGCGAGGTCATCGTCGCCGAGGCCTATCGCGACGCCCAGAAGGTCAAGGGCGAGGGCGACGCCAAGGCCTCGGCCTTGTATGCCGAGTCCTTCGGTCGCGACCCGGCCTTTGCGCGCTTCTACCGCAGCCTGGACGCCTACCGTTCGAGTTTCCGTTCGCGCTCCGACGTCATCGTCGTCGACCCGAACTCCGAGTTCTTCCGCGCGATGCGCGGGACCGCTGCGGCGGATCTCAAGTAGGCCAGCGCCGGCGAGTCGACGCGCTTCATGTCCGACCTGCTGCTCGGCGCGGTGGCGCTGATGCTGGTGCTGGAGGGCCTGCTGCCCTTCCTGAGCCCCGGCAGCTGGCGATCGATGTTCGAGAAGGCGACGCAGCTCAGCGATGGCCAGATCCGTTTCATCGGCCTGAGCAGCATGCTGGCGGGCATGGTGCTGCTGATGGTCTTCTGGAGCTAGCGTGGGCGACGGGACGCGCGACGGCGACCGTACAATGCCTCTTTAGCTTTCCGATTCCATCCTCCATGTCATCCGCGTGGCTGCTGCCGGAGCACATCGCCGATGTATTGCCCGCCCAGGCGCGCCGCATCGAGGAGCTCCGCCGTAGTTTGCTCGACCGCTCGCGCCGCTACGGCTTCGAGTTGATAGTGCCTCCGCTGCTCGAGCACCTGGAGTCACTACTGAGCGGCACCGGGCACGAACTGGATCTGCGCACTTTCAAGCTGGTCGACCAGCTCAGCGGGCGCACGCTGGGCCTGCGCGCAGACACCACGCCGCAGGCGGCACGCATCGACGCCCACCTGCTGAACAGGCAAGGCGTGACGCGCCTGTGCTACTGCGGGCCGGTCTTGCACACAAGGCCGAACGGACTGGGTTCGCGCGAGCCGCTGCAGTTCGGCGCCGAGATCTTCGGCCATGCGGGGCTCGAGGCCGATCTGGAGGTGCAGCAGCTGGCCCTGGATGCGCTGCAAGCGGTCGGCATCGGCGGCTTGGTCATCGATCTGGCCGACGCGCGCGTGGTGCGTGGCGTGCTCGCTGGGTTGCCGATCGATGCTGGTCAACTGCAAGCGGTGGTGGCGGCTCTGTCGAACAAGGATGCCGCGGCACTGCAGGCGCTGGCCCGCGATTTCCCCCCGGCCACGCGCGACGCACTGCAGGCGTTGCTCAGGCTCTACGGCGGTGAAGAGGTGTTGCAGGAGGCGCGGCGCGCGCTGCCGCAACGCGCAGTGATCGGCGCCGCGCTGGACGACCTGGAATGGCTGGCGAATCATCTTGCGCGCGACCACCCAGGCGTGCGCATCGGCTTCGACCTGTCTGACATGAGCGGCTATGCCTACTACAGCGGCACCCGTTTCGCAATCTTCGGCGCACGCTCCAGCGACGCGCTGGCGCGCGGCGGACGCTACGACGAGGTGGGGGCGGTGTTCGGACGGCGGCGGCCGGCCGTGGGCTTCAGCCTGGACCTGAAGCTGCTGGCCGAGCACGCGCCGGAACCGGCGCGTGCCAGCGCCATTCGGGCCCCCTGGGGCGAAGATCTGAGGCTTCGCGCCACGGTGCGCCGGCTGCGCGAGGCCGGCGAGACCGTGGTGTGCGTGCTGCCCGGCCACGAGGACGAAGGCCAGGAGTTCGACTGCGACCGCGAACTCGTTTTCATCGATGACCAATGGGAGTTGCGCGCGCGCTGATGCGCGCGCCGCAGCCGAGCAGCCACCGGAAGGACCAGCACTTGAACATGCAGCAGGGCCAGCAGCGCGTGCGCGGCCGCAATGTCGTCGTCGTCGGCACCCAGTGGGGTGACGAAGGCAAGGGCAAGATGGTCGACTGGCTGACCGAGCAGGCGCACGGCGTAGTGCGCTTTCAGGGCGGGCACAACGCCGGCCACACGCTGGTCATTCGCGGGCAGAAGACGGCGCTGCAGCTCGTGCCCTCCGGGGTGATGCGTGAGGGCGTGCCGTGCTACATCGGCAACGGGGTGGTGGTCGATCCGACCCACCTGCTGCAGGAGATCACGCGCCTGGAAGCCGCGGGCCTGGACGTGCGCTCGCGCCTCTTCGTCAGCGAATCCTGCCCGCTGATCCTGCCCTTTCACGTGGAGCTGGACAAGGCGCGTGAGGGGCTGCGCGAGACCAGCGGCGCGGGCAAGATCGGCACCACCGGCAAGGGCATCGGGCCGGCCTACGAGGACAAGGTGGCGCGGCGTGCGCTGCGTGCGCAGGACTTGAAGCATCCGCAGCGCTTCGCCAGCAAGCTGCGCGAACTGGTCGAACTGCACAACTATGCGCTCGGCGGCTATCTCAAGGCGCAACCGCTGCACTACGACGCCGTGCTCGAGCAATCGATGCGCGCGGCCGAGCAGATCGCGCCGCTGCTCGCCGATGTCGGCTACCGGCTGCACCAGGCGCATCTGCAGGGTGCGAACCTGCTTTTCGAGGGCGCGCAGGGCACCCTGCTGGACATCGACCACGGCACCTACCCATTCGTCACGTCGAGCAACTGCGTGGCAGGCAACGCGGCGGCCGGCTCGGGCGTCGGACCTGGCATGCTGCATTACGTGCTCGGCATCACCAAGGCCTACACCACGCGCGTGGGCAGTGGCCCGTTCCCGACCGAACTGCCGATGGACCAGCCCGGCAGCGTCGGCCATCACCTTTCCACTGTCGGTCAGGAGCGCGGCACCGTCACCGGGCGCGCCCGGCGCTGCGGCTGGCTGGACGCGGCGGCGCTGAAGCGCTCGAGCATCATCAACGGGCTGTCGGGCTTGTGTATCACCAAGCTCGACGTGCTCGACGGCCTGTCCGAGATCAAGGTGTGCACCGGCTACCGCCTGGCTGAGCGCATGATCGACGTGCTGCCGCTCGACGCGGACGACGTGGCGGCCTGTGAACCGGTGTACGAGAGTTTCCCCGGGTGGTCGGAACGTACCGCAGGCCTGACCGAATGGCAGCAGTTGCCGGCCAACGCGCGACGCTACCTCGAACGCGTGCAGGAGCTGATCGGCACGCCGATCGACATGGTGTCGACTGGCCCTGACCGCGAACACACGATCCTGCTGCGCCACCCGTACCAGGGCTGACGCCAGCCCTTCCTGTCCACCCACAACCCCACCTGCGGAAGGCCACCATGCTCACCGACGACGGCAAGCACCTCTACGTGTCCTGGGACGAATACCACATGCTCACCGAACGCCTGGCGCTGAAGGTGCACAACTCCGGCTGGCAGTTCGACCAGATCCTGTGCCTGGCGCGCGGCGGCATGCGCCCCGGCGACGTGCTCTCCCGCGTGTTCGACAAGCCGCTGGCGATCATGTCCACCAGCTCCTACCGTGCCGAGGCCGGCACCATCCAGGGCCGGCTGGACATCGCCAAGTACATCACCATGCCAAAGGGCGAACTCGCCGGGCGGGTGCTTCTGGTCGACGACCTCGCCGACTCCGGCGTGACCTTGCGCGCGGTGGTCGAGCGCCTGCGCAGCATGCCGTCGATCACCGAGTTGCGCTCGGCGGTCATCTGGGTCAAGGGCGCCTCGGACTACACGCCCGACTATTACGTCGAGCACCTGCCCACCAGCCCCTGGATCCACCAGCCCTTCGAGGACTACGACACGATGCGTCCGGACAGGCTGGCGAAGAAGTACGTCGTCTGAGGGGACGCGTGCGATCGGCGCGGCCCACGAAAAAGGGCCGGTGCTTGCACACCGACCCTGTTCGTTTCTTGGTGCCCAGGAGAGGACTCGAACCTCCACGGAGTTACCCGCTAGTACCTGAAACTAGTGCGTCTACCAATTCCGCCACCTGGGCACTGCAACCTGAAAGTTTAACATCAAAGAAACATTGAACTCAAACCCCGGCTCGACCGCTGCGGCCTTGTTCAGCGAAGTCGAGGGCCAGGTCGAAGGCCATCAGGACGGGCACGGTTTCGTGCGCCGCGACGACGGTCAGCCGGTCATCTATCTGTCGCCGCAGGAAATGCGCGCCGTGCTGCACCGCGACCGCGTGCGCGTGCGCATCGTGCGCTACGACCGCAAGGGCCGACCGGAGGGCCGCGTGCTCGACATCGTCGAACGCAAGCGCGCGCCGATCATCGGCCGCCTGCTGCACGAAGCCGGCATCTGGCTGGTGGCCCCGGAGGACCGGCGCTACGGTCAGGACATCATGGTGCCGAAGAACGCCACTGCCAATGCCGCCGTGGGCCAGGTGGTGTCGATCGAACTGACCGAGCCGCCGTCGATGTACTCGCAGCCGATGGGCCGCGTGGTCGAGGTGCTGGGCGAGATCGACGATCCGGGCATGGAGATCGAGATCGCGGTGCGCAAGTACGAGGTGCCGCACCGTTTCTCGCCTGAGGCACTGGCGCAGGCTGCGGCGCTGCCCGACAAGGTCCGCCCCAGCGACCGACGGCATCGCATCGACCTGAGCGACGTGCCGCTGGTGACCATTGACGGCGAGGATGCGCGCGATTTCGACGACGCGGTGTACTGTGAACCCTTCAGCCGCGGCCGCGGCAGGTCGGCGTTCAAGGGCTGGCGTCTGATCGTCGCCATTGCCGACGTCAGCCACTACGTCAAGCCCGGCGAGCCGATCGATGCCGACGCCTACGAGCGCGCGACCTCGGTGTACTTCCCGCGCCGCGTCATTCCGATGCTTCCCGAGAAGCTGTCCAACGGTCTGTGCTCGCTGAACCCGGACGTCGAGCGGCTGGCGATGGTCTGCGACATGCTGATCGACGGCGAAGGCGCGATCGATGCCTATCAGTTCTACCCGGCTCTCATCTGCTCGCATGCCCGACTGACCTACACCGAAGTGGCGTCAGTGCTGGCCAACACCCGCGGGCCCGAGGCGCAGAGGCGCGCCGACCTGGTGCCGCACCTGCTGCACCTGCACGAGGTGTTTCGCGCCTTGCTGAAGCAGCGCGCGCGGCGCGGGGCGGTGGATTTCGAGACCACCGAGACGCAGATCGTCTGCGACGAGAACGGGCGCATCGAGCGCATCGTGCCGCGCACGCGCAACGACGCGCACCGGCTGATCGAGGAGGCGATGCTGGCGGCCAACGAATGCGCCGCCGGCTTCATCGAGTCTGCCGACCACCCGGCGCTGTTCCGTGTGCACGAGGGGCCGACGCCCGAGCGCCGCGTGACGCTGCAGAACTACCTGCGCGCGCTGGGCATCGGCCTGCACCTGAGCGACGATCCGTCGCCTGCGGAACTGCAGCAGATAGCGCAGGCCACGAAGGACCGGCCGGACGTGACGCAGATCCACACCATGCTGCTGCGCTCGATGCAGCAGGCTGTCTATACCAGCGCCAACGTCGGGCATTTCGGCCTGGCGTACAAGGCCTACGCGCACTTCACCAGCCCGATCCGCCGCTACCCTGACTTGCTGGTGCACCGCGTGATCAAGGCGGTCCTGGGCGAGAAACGCTACCAGCTCGATGCCGCGCTGGTGGCCAGCCTGCCGCCGGCACCACCGCGCCGTGGCGCGAAACCCACCGCGGCCAAGCCAGCCAAGACACCGAACAAGGAGCTCGAGACCTGGGAAACCGCGGGGGCGCACTGCAGTGCCAACGAGCGGCGCGCCGACGAAGCGTCGCGCGACGTCGAAGCCTGGTTGAAGTGCCGCTTCATGCGCGAACACCTGGGCGAGGAGTACGCCGGCACCGTCAGTGCCGTGGCGAGCTTCGGGCTCTTCGTCACGCTCGATGCGCTGTACGTCGAGGGTCTCGTGCACATCACCGAACTCGGTGGTGAGTACTACCGCTACGACGAAGTGCACCAGGAACTGCGTGGCGAGCGATCCGGCGTGCGCTATGCCGTGGGTACGCGTCTGCAGGTGCAGGTCAGCCGGGTCGACCTGGACAGCCGGCGCATCGACTTCCGCCTGGTGCGCGATGCAGAGCCGGCCTCGCCGGCTCTGCGCGCGCGCGGCGAGCGCGCCCGCGGCGCGTCGGCAGTCGACGAATTGCTGTCCGTGCAGGAAGCCGATCGGGCCGGCAAGGCCGCGGCGCGGCAGAAGTCCGGCAAGAAGGCGGGCAAGAAGGCAGTGGGGGCCGCACCGGCGTCCAAGGCCGCCCGAGGGCGCAAGACCTCGCCGCGAACCCGGCGCTGAAGAACCCGGGCGCGGGCGGCGCTCCGGCGTGCCCGTGTCAACGGGTCGCGGCCGCGCAGTGCAGGGCGGCCATCGTGCGCATGCGTTCGCCCAGGTCGCCGGCGCGCAACGCAAGGCTGCCAGGTGCCCCGGCCAGTTCGGCGTCGGCGGCACGGCCATGCAGCCAGGCCGCGGCCTCGGTGGCCACCGAGGCCGCGCGCAGATCGCCCAGTTCGGGCGCCAGCTGGGCCCACAGGCCGCCGACCCAGCCGGCAAGCACATCGCCAGTGCCGGCGGTGGCGAGCAGGGCATTGCCGCTCGGGTTGATTGCCGGCAGCGCATCCGCCGAGACCAGGATGCTGCCCGAGCCCTTCAGCAGCAGCACACAGCGCAGGCGCTGCGCCAGCGCGCGCGCGGCGCTCAATCGGTCGGCCTGCACGATGGCTGCGTCGCACCCCAGCAACCGGGCTGCTTCCAGCGGGTGGGGTGTCAGCACGGTGACCTGGCCGCGCGGGCCGCGGGCTTCGAGCAGGCTGCGCAAGGTGGAGTCGCTGGCGACCGCATTCAGTGCGTCGGCATCCAGCACCAGGCGTGGACAGCGCGACAGCAACACAGGAAGCGCTTCGCGCGCCGCGTCACCGGCGCCGCAACCGCAGACCACCGTGCTGCGCGAGAGCGCGGCCGCGTCGTTTCGCCATGGGTTGGGTCGGAACATCAGTTCCGGCCGGGTGGGGTCGATCCGTGGGCCATCGGCATCGAGCAGGCTGACAAACACCCTGCCGGCACCCGAGGCCAGTGCGGCCCGGCCGGCCAGCAATGCGGCGCCCGTCATCCCGGGTGCGCCGCCGACCACCACCACATCGCCGAAACTGCCTTTGTGCGCCGCATGGGGCCGCGGCGGCAGTGCATGCAGTGCCGCCGCGCTGCACAGGCGGGCGCTCGCCGAGCCCGCGTCGGGCACGACGCCCAGGCTGTCCAGCCAGACCTGACCGGCATGATCCCGCCCCGCCGCCGTGAAAAGGCCCGGCTTCAGCGTCAGCAGCGATAGCGTGTGCGCGGCGCGGACCGCCTCGACGCCGAGGGGCTGGCCCGTATCGGCGTCCAGACCCGATGGCAGATCCACCGCCAGCACAGGCGCGCGAAGCCGATGGATATGCTGCATGGCGGCCGAAATGGCACCTTGCGGGGCACGCGATGTGCCCAGACCGAGCAGCGCATCGATCACCAGATCCACAGGGCCGTCGGGAGGCGAAGGCGAGGGTTCGATGCCCTGCTGCCGCGCCAGCTGCAACGCATGGTCTGCGTCGCCGGGCAGGCGCTGCGCATCGCCGTGCAGGCTGACCTGCACGCGCTTGCCAGCCAACTGCATGTGCCGCGCAGCCACCAGGCCGTCACCGCCGTTGTTGCCGGGGCCGCAGGCCACCCAGATGCAACGGGCGTGCGGCGCGACGGCCAACGCGAGCCGGGCGACCGCAAGGCCGGCTCGCTCCATCAACTCATGCGGCTCGTGAGTGGCCAGCGCCTCGGCCTCGACGGCCCGCGATTCGGCCACGCCGTGCAGCCAAGCAGGCGCCTCACCCGGCAGAATCAGGCGGAGGGTTTCGGCAACGGTTTCACTCATTGCAAAAGGAACGGCGCCAGACGATTGTGCGGCAAGCAGCGCAGGCAGCTCAGGCGCCCAGCCGCTGTGGCGTTAGCCCGGTCAAGTCGATGGCGGGCTCGCGTCCGGCCAACAGGTCGGCCACGGCGCGGGCCGAGCCGCACGACAGCGCCCAGCCGCTGGAGCCATGCCCCAGGTTCAGCCACAGGCCGGGAAGCCGGCTGCGGCCCAACACCGGCGGACCATCCGGCAGCATCGGGCGCGCGCCCTTCCAGGCTCGCGCCTGTGCGAGGCGCGCGGCACCGGGAAACCAGTCGTCGAGCACCTTGTACAAGGTGGCCAGCGCGGCCGCATTCATCTGGCTGGGCACGCCTCCAATCTCCGCACTGCCGGCCACGCGAATGCGCTGGCCGAGCCGCGTGATCGCGACCTTGTACTTCTCGTCCATCACCGCGGCACGCGGGCCGCGCACGGTGACCTCGTCGACCACGCTCAGCGGTGCGGTCACGGAATAGCCGTAGACCGGAGCGATCGGCAGCCGCAGGCCCAGCGGACGCAGCAGGCCATCGCTCTGGTGGCCGGTGCACAGCAGCACGGCGTCAAACGCGGCTTCGACGGCATCGCCGCTGCCGCCGGCCCGCGACAGATCGTGGCTGGCGACGCGCGGCGTGGTGCCGGGCACCAGCGCACGCACGTCGTGCTGGAACAGGAAGCGCGCGCCGTGCCGCTGGGCTTCGGCCTTGATCTGCTGGGCGAACTGGCGGCAGTTGCCCACCTCGTCCTGCGGCAGGGAGATGCCCGCCACCAAGGGTACGGCGGGGCTCAGTCCGGGTTCCAGCTGACGGCATTGGGCGGCATCCAGCAGTTCGAAGTTCACCTGCAGGGCCTCGAGCACCTGCAGTCCGGCCTGCACCTGCTTTAGGTCGCGCGGGGTGCGCAGCAGTACCAACACGCCACGCGCCTGCTCGTAGTCGAGCCCCAGCGCCTGCGTCAGCGCATGCAGTTGCTGACGGCTGTAGCGCGCCAAGCCGTACATGCGGCTCCGATTGGCCTGATAGACGGCCGGTCGGCAAGCCCGCCACCAGCGCCACAGCCACGGAATCCGGCCCAGCACGTCGGCGCCGCCGATGCGCACTGGTGCATGACGCTCGAGCAGGTGCCTCAGCACCTTGCCGGGCATGCCCGGTGCAGCCCATGGGGTGACGTAGCCCGGCGCGACGACGCCGGCGTTGGCGAAGCTGGTCTCGCTGGCCACTCCGGCGTGGCGCTCGTACACCGTCACGGCGTGGCCGTCGCGGGCCAGTTCGTACGCACTGGTGGCGCCGACGATGCCGGCGCCGATCACGGCCACACGCACGAGTCAGTGCCCCAGTTGCGCGAGGCTGCGCTCGATGGTCAGCGACACGTCCAGCACGCGGTCGTCGCCACCGGCCGGCGCCCAGACCATCAGTCCCACCGGTAACTCGCCAGACTCATGGCAGGGCAGCGTCAATGCGCAGCCGTCCAGGTGGTTCACGACGGACGGGTTGCGCAGCAGCAGCGCGTTGGTCGCGAAGAAGGCGTCGTCGTCGGCCAGCAGCGGCGCCAGCGGCGGGGCCACCACCGGCACGGTGGGGCAGACGAAGGCGTCGAAGCCGGCGGCGGACTGCGCCACGTCGGCCGCCCAGCGGCGGCGCGTCTGCAACCGCTCGATGTAGTCTGCCGCCAAGACGCTGCTGCCGCTACGGATGCGTGACAGCACGCGCGGGTCATAGTCGGCCTGATGGGCCTCGATCCGAGCGCGGTGCCAGGCCCAGGCTTCGGCCCCGCTGATCTGCCCGCTGCTCTGCCAGGGCGTGTCGCTGTCCGGCAGCGATACGTCGACGATGTCGGCGCCACCGTCGCGCAAGCGGGCCAGGCTGCGCTCGAAGGCCCGGGCCACGGTCGCATCGAGCCCCTCGAGCATGGCGCCACGCGGCAGTGCCAGGCGCAACGCACGCAGCGGTCGATGCTGCAGACGCACCTGACGAGCGGCCAGCACTTCGTGCAACAGCACGGCGTCGCGCACGCTGCGCGTGATCGCACAGGCGGTGTCGAGGGTGAAAGACAGCGGCAGGCACCCCTGCGTGGGTGTGAGCGATTGCGTGTTCTTGAAACCGACCAGCCCGTGCAGTGCGGCCGGCACGCGTATCGAGCCGCGCGTGTCCGAGCCCAGCGCCGCCCAGGCCGCGCCGGCGGCCACGGTGACCGCGCCGCCGCTGGTCGATCCGCCGGGAATGCGCGGCGTGTCGTCGAGCGCGGCCGTGGCCACGTTGGCCGGGGTGCCATGATGCGGATTGATGCCGATGCCGGAGAAGGCGAACTCGGTCAGGTTGCTGTGACCGGTGAGCGCCGCGCCGGCACCGCGCAATCGCGCCACGGCCGGGCAATCGTCGGCCGCGGGAAGGGCATCGGCCAGCGACTTCGAGCCTGCCGTGGTCGGCATTCCGGCCACGTCGAACAGGTCTTTCACCGACACGGCCAGCCCGGCCAGCGGCGGTATCGGTGTGCCCACGCGACGGGCCTCGTCGATGGCCATCGCGGCGGCGCGGGCTGCGGCATCGAAGCGCCGTACATAGGCGTGCCGGCAAGCTGGCGAATCGGCGGCCGCGATGGCGATATCGAGCAGCTCGCTGGCCTGCCGGCGCCCCGACCGGATCTCGGCGGCCATGCCGCACATGTCGGTCGGGAGGCTGCGTGCTAGAATATTCAGGTTTGTCAGCGTGGTCATCGCGACGATTGTCGCAGCAGGCGCGCTGTCGAACAAAAGCGCGAACCCGGCCCCCGAACGGTGCCGTCGACTGGTCAGTGCTGTGTTTGCAGCGCGGGCGTGGTTTCAGGCGGTTTCTGGCTGGCGTTCAAGACCCAACCTTCGGAGCAATCATGACCGTATCCATGCGTGAGATGCTGGAAGCGGGTGTCCATTTCGGACACCAGACGCGCTTCTGGAACCCCAAGATGGCCCCCTACATCTATGGCCATCGCAACAAGATCCACATCATCAACCTCGAGAAGACGCAACCGCTCTTCATCGAGGCGACGAAATTCGTGCGCCAGCTGGCGTCGCGTCGCGGCACGATCCTGATGATCGGCACCAAGCGCCAGGCGCGCGAGGTCGTCGCCATGGAGGCGCAGCGCTGCGGCATGCCCTACGTCGACCAGCGCTGGCTGGGCGGCATGCTGACCAACTTCAAGACGGTCAAGGCCTCGCTGAAGAAGCTGAAGGAGATGCAGGCGCAGAAGGAAGCCGGCATCGAGCAGATGATCAAGAAGGAAGGCCTGCTGTTCGAGCGCGAGCTGGCCAAGCTCGAGAAGGATATCGGCGGCATCCAGGACATGGGTGCGTTGCCCGATGCGCTGTTTGTGATCGACGTGGGTTACCACAAGATCGCCGTGGCCGAAGCGCAGAAGCTCGGCATCCCGGTGGTCGGCGTGGTCGACACCAATCACTCGCCGCAGGGCATCGATTACGTGATCCCCGGCAATGACGACTCGGCCAAGGCGGTCGCGTTGTACGCGCGCGCCATCGCCGACGCCGTGCTCGAGGGCAAGGCGAACGCCGCGGCCGATGTGGTGCAGGCCGTCAGTGCCAGCGGCGACGAGTTCGTCGAGGTTCGCGAAGGCGCCTGATCGGCGCCACCGGTCCGGCCGGAGTTGCCGCAAGCGCGCGGCGGCGACGTGCCGGGTCCTTGCCGGCGGCGCGCACTGGTCGCGCCGCCCGGCTCAGTCATGGAGATGCCAATGCCCGCAATTACCGCAAGCATGGTCGCCGCGCTGCGCGCCAAGACCGATGCCCCGATGATGGAATGCAAGAAGGCCCTGACCGAGGCCGACGGCGACATGGAGCGCGCCGAGGAAATCCTACGCGTCAAGCTCGGCAGCAAGGCCGGCAAGGCCTCGTCGCGCGTCACGGCCGAAGGTGTGGTGGCCGCCGCCGGCGACGACCGGACCGCGGCGCTGGTCGAGGTCAACTGCGAGACCGATTTCGTCTCGAAGAACGACGACTTCCTGGCCTTTAGCCAGGCAGTGGCGGCGCTGGTCGCGTCGAACAACCCGGCCGATCTGGCGGCGCTGGCGGCGCTGCCCCTGTCGCAGGCCGGTTTCGGGCCGACAGTCGAGGACGTGCGCAAGGGCCTGATCGGCAAGATCGGCGAAAACATCAGCGTGCGCCGCTTCAAGCGCTATGCCGACGGCGCCAAGCTGGCGCGCTACCTGCATGGCACGCGCATCGGCGTGATGGTGGAGTTCGAAGGCGACGACGTGGCGGCCAAGGACGTGGCGATGCACGTGGCGGCGATGAAGCCGGCCGCGTTGTCCGGTGCCGACGTGTCGGCCGACCTGGTGGACAAGGAGCGCAAGATCGCCGCCGAGAAGGCCGCCGAGTCGGGCAAGCCGGCCGAGATCGTCGCCAAGATGGTCGAGGGCTCGGTGCAGAAGTTCCTCAAGGAGGTCTCGCTGCTCGACCAGGTCTTCGTCAAGGCCGCCGACGGCAAGCAGAGCGTGGGTGCGATGCTGAAAGACAAGAAGACCACGGTGAAGGGCTTCACCCTCTACGTCGTGGGCGAGGGCATCGAGAAGCGTGCCGACGACTTCGCCGCTGAGGTGGCCGCGCAGGTGGCCGCCGCGAAGGCGCAGTGAGGCGGCAAGGGGCCGCCGCGGCGGCCCCGGGCGACATACACTCCTGACCCAACGCAGATCGGAACCTGCTGCATGCCGGCGTACAAGCGCATCCTGCTCAAGCTGTCTGGTGAAGCCCTGATGGGCGACGATGCCTTCGGCATCAACCGCGCGACGATCGTGCGCATGGTGCGCGAGATCCAGGACGTGACGGCGCTTGGCTGCGAGGTGGCGGTGGTCATCGGCGGCGGCAACATCTTCCGCGGCGTGGCCGGCGGCTCGGTGGGCATGGACCGCGCCACCGCCGACTACATGGGCATGCTGGCCACGGTGATGAACTCGCTGGCGCTGGCCGACACCATGCGCCAGGAGGGCATGACCGCGCGCGTGATGTCGGCCATCGGCATCGAGCAGGTGGTCGAGCCGTACGTGCGGCCGAAGGCGCTGCAGTACCTCGAAGAGGGCAAGATCGTGGTCTTTGCCGCCGGCACCGGCAACCCCTTCTTCACCACCGACACCGCGGCTGCGCTGCGCGGCGCGGAGATTGGCGCGCAGGTGGTTCTGAAGGCGACCAAGGTCGACGGCGTCTACAGCGCCGACCCGAAGAAGGACCCTTCCGCCACCCGCTACGCGAACATCAGCTTCGACGAGGCGATCGCCAAGAACCTGCAGGTGATGGACGCCACCGCCTTCGCGCTGTGCCGCGACCAGAAGCTGCCGATCAAGGTCTTCAGCATCTTCAAGTCCGGAGCGCTGAAACGCGTGGTGACGGGCGAGGACGAGGGCACCCTGGTGCACGTTTGACGAATCGTGTGGTGATCATGAGCATCGCAGACATCAAGCAGACCGCAGAGCACAAGATGGCCCGCTCGACCGAGGCCTTCAAGACGGAATTGCAGAAGATCCGGACCGGCCGCGCCCATCCCGGCCTGCTGGACCAAGTGCACGTGGAGTACTACGGCTCGATGGTACCGATCAGCCAGGTGGCCAACGTGTCGTTGCTGGATGCGCGAACGATCAGCGTCCAGCCCTGGGAGAAGGGCATGGGCGCGAAGATCGAGAAGGCGATCCGCGAGTCCGGCCTGGGCCTGAACCCGTCGGCGCAGGGTGACCTGCTGCGCGTGCCGATGCCGCCGCTCACTGAGGAGCGTCGCAGAGACCTGACGAAGGTCGTGCGCCACGCTGGCGAGGAAGCCAAGGTCGCCGTGCGCAACCTGCGGCGCGACGCCAACGATCACCTGAAGAAGTTGCTCAAGGACAAGCAGGTTACCGAGGACGAGGAGCGTCGCGCGCAAGACGAGGTGCAGCGCCTCACCGACCGCACCGTGGCCGAGATCGACCGCCTGGTGCATGGCAAGGAAGCCGAGATCCTGGCGGTCTGAAGCGCCGCAACGCCGTGAACCTCTCCGATTCTTTGCGCGACACCCATGTGCCCCGCCACGTGGCGGTGGTCATGGACGGCAACGGCCGCTGGGCGCGCAAGCGCTTCATGCCGCGGGTCTACGGCCACAAGCAGGGCGTCGATGCGTTGGTGCGCGCCGTCAACGCCTTCGCCGACCGCGGCGTCGAGTACCTGACGGTGTTCGCGTTCTCTTCCGAGAACTGGAAACGGCCCAACGAGGAGGTTTCCGGCCTGATGGGCCTTGTGCTGGTGGCGGTGTCCAAGTACCTGGCCAAGATGGCGGGTGACGGCGTTCGCGTACGCATCGTCGGCGACCGTTCCAAGGTGTCGAGCAAGCTGCGAGAGGCCTGGGAGTATGCCGAGCGCAGCACGGCGCAGAACACACGCATCAACCTGTCGGTGGCCTTCAACTACGGCGGGCGCTGGGACGTCGTGCAGGCCTGTCGGCGTGCCATGCTCGACGGCCTGGACCCGCAGGCGCTGGACGAGGCCGTGCTCTCGCGCTACATGGCCTTGAGCTTCGCTCCCGATCCGGACCTGTTCATCCGTACCGGCGGCGAAATGCGCATCAGCAACTTCATGCTGTGGCAGTCGGCCTACTCGGAGTTCGTCTTCACCGATCGCCTCTGGCCCGATTTCGACGAGACCGACATCGACGCCGCGCTGCAGGCCTACCGGCAACGCGATCGCCGCTTCGGCGGCATCCCCAGCGAAGACCTGGTGCCGCAGGGCGTCTGATGTCGATGCTCGGTCAGCGCGTCGTCACCGCGATCGTGCTGCTCGCATTGCTGGTGCCGGCGCTGCTCGCGCCGGTCGACTGGCCCTTCAACCTGCTGACCTTGCTGCTGATCGCTGCGGCGGGGTGGGAGTGGGCGCGCCTGAACCAGAGCAGCATGCCGACGTCGCTGGCCATCGGCCTGCTGTTGGCCGTGGCCTGCCTGGCGGCGCTGGCTGTCGGCTGGGTCACCCACCCGCCCGCTTCGGCCTGGTGGCTCGACACGGCGGTGTGGGTGCTGGGCGGGGCCTGGGCGCTGCGCAAAGGCACCGCGCTGTGGCCGCAGCTGCCACGAGCGCTGCGCCTGGTGCTCGGGCTGGCGGCGCTGTGGGCGGCCTGGCTGGCGATCAGTCACGCGCGGGGCGTCGGCATCAACTTCATCCTCTCGGTGTTCTGCCTCGTGTGGGTGGCGGACATCGCGGCCTACTTCGGCGGCCGCCGCTTCGGACGCCGCAAGCTCGCGCCGAGCATCAGCCCCGGCAAGAGCTGGGAGGGCGTTTACAGCGGCATGGCCGGCGTTTTCGTGCTGACGCTGGTCTGGCGCAGCGTGGAGTCGCGCATCGAGACCGACAGCCTCAGCCTGTACGCGCAGCTGCTCGAGCGCTTCGGCCTGATCGGCGGGCTGCTGGCGCTGGCCTTCCTGGCTGGCATGAGCGTGGTGGGCGACCTGATGGAATCGCTGGTCAAGCGCGCCGCCGGCGCGAAGGATTCCAGCCGCTTGCTGCCGGGTCACGGGGGTGTGCTGGACCGCGTCGACGCACTGCTGCCGGTGTTCCCGCTGTCGCTGGCCTTGCTGAGCCTTTGAGTCACGCTGCGCCCATGTCCCGGCAACGACTGGTCATCCTCGGATCCACGGGTTCGATCGGCACGAGCACGCTCGACGTCGTCTCGCGGCATCCCCAGCGCTTCCAGGTGCTGGGGCTGAGCGCGCAGCAGCGCATCGGCGACCTGATTGCGCAATGCCTGCAATGGAAGCCGCGCTGGGCCGTGGTGGCCGATGCGACGCATGCGCGCACCGTGCGTGATGCGCTGCGCGCGCAAGGCCTGGACACCGAAGTGCGGCACGGCCCGCAGGCGCTGTGCGACATGGCGTCGCACGCCGACGTCGACAGCGTCATGGCGGCGATCGTCGGGGCGGCGGGGCTGCCCCCCTGCCTGGCAGCGGCCCGGGCAGGCAAGCGACTGCTGCTGGCCAACAAGGAGGCGCTGGTCGTCGGCGGTGCGCTGTTCATGCGCGCGGTGGCGCAGGGTGGCGCGACGCTGCTGCCCATCGACAGCGAGCATTCGGCGATCTTCCAGTGCCTGCCGCCCCAGCGCAGCCAGTGGGCCGACACCGTTGAGCACATCGTGCTCACCGCCTCCGGCGGGCCGTTCCGGCAGCGGGATCCGGCGACGCTGCGCGGCGTGACGCCTGAAGAGGCCTGCGCGCACCCGAACTGGGTCATGGGCCGCAAGATCTCGGTCGATTCGGCGACGATGATGAACAAGGCACTCGAGGTCATCGAGGCCCGCTGGCTGTTCGACCTGGACCCGGGCCAGATCCGCGTCGTGATCCACCCGCAGAGCATCATCCACTCGATGGTCACCTGCCGCGACGGCAGCGTGCTGGCGCAGCTGGGCACGCCGGACATGCGTGGCCCCATCAGCTACGGCCTGTCCTTTCCGCAGCGCATCGAATCGGGCGCGGCGCGCCTGGATTTCGGCGCGCTGGGGGCGCTGAGCTTCGAGGAGGCCGACGAGCGGCGCTTTCCCGGCCTGTACCTTTCGTGGGCCGCACTGCGCGGCGCCGAGGGCAGCAGCGCCGTGCTGAATGCGGCCAACGAGGTCGCGGTGGCCGCCTTCCTGGAGCGGCGGCTGCCCTTCGACGCGATCCACGCCGTGAACGCGCAGACCTTGGCCGGCATCGTGCCGGCGGCGGGTGAGGTGAGCACGCTGGAAGGTCTGCTCGCGCTGGACGAGCGTGCCCGCGCGCATGCGCGTGCACAGGTGCGGGAGCGGGCCACATGATCACCACGGCGCTCGCTTTTCTTGTCACGATCGCCGTCCTGGTGGTGGTGCACGAGTACGGACACTATCGCGTGGCCGTGGCCTGCGGCGTGAAGGTGCTGCGATTCTCGGTCGGGTTCGGGCGCGTGATCTGGAGCCGGCGCCATGGTCCGGACGGCACCGAGTTCGTCGTCTCGGCATTGCCGCTGGGCGGCTACGTGCGCATGCTCGACGAGCGCGAGGCGCCGGTGGCGCCCGAAGAGCGCTCGCGGGCCTTCAACCGGCAGCCGTTGTCCCGACGTGCGGCGATCGTCATCGCGGGGCCCGCGGCCAACCTGCTGCTGGCGGTGCTGCTCTTCGCGCTGGCGCAATGGATCGGCACCGAAGAACCGAAGGCGCTGCTCAGCGCACCCGCCAAGGCCAGCATCGCTGAGCACGCCGGCCTGCGTTCCGGCGACTGGGTTCGCGCCGCCTCGCGCGACGGCACCGACTGGACCGAACTGCGCTCGATGAACGATCTGCGCTGGCAGATCACGCAGGCGGTGCTCGATGGCGTTCCGCTGCAGCTCTCGGTGAGCGACGCGCGCGGCCAGTCGTCGCGCACGGTTCGGCTGGACCTGACGCGCCTGGGCAGCCGCGACGTGGACTCCGCGCTGATGCGTCAGGTGGGGCTCGGCGCACCCTTCAGCGACCCGGTGATGGGCGAGATCAAGACCGGTGGGCCGGCGCAAACGGCGGGGCTGCTGACGGGCGACCGGGTGCTGCGTGTGGACGGTGTCGTACTCGCGGACGCGCAGGCGCTGCGCGAACAGATCCGCATGGCGGTGCGCGACGGCAGCGGCATGCCCATGCGCTGGCAAGTGGAGCGGCGCGGCCAGGTGCTCGAGCTCGACGTGCAGCCGCGTGTGCACGACGACAACGGCACAGTCATCGGCCGGGTCGACGCCTTCATCGGCAGCCCGGTGCAGATGGTGACCGTGCAGCGCGGGCCTTGGGAAGGCTTGCAGCTGGGCGCCGAGCGCACCTGGGAGCTCAGCGTGCTGACGCTGAAGATGCTCGGCCGCATGCTCATCGGCGAAGCCTCGTTGCGCAACCTCAGCGGGCCGCTGACCATCGCCGACTACGCCGGGCAGTCGGCGCAGCTGGGCATCGGCTACTACCTGGGCTTCCTGGCGCTGGTGAGCGTCAGCCTCGGCGTGCTCAACCTGCTGCCGCTGCCGATGCTCGATGGCGGACACCTGATGTATTATCTTTTCGAGGGGTTGACGGGCCGGCCCGTGTCGGATCTCTGGCTGGACCGGCTGCAACGCGGAGGCATCGCCCTCCTGCTGGCTCTGATGTCGGTGGCCTTGTTCAACGACGTGGCCCGCCTGCTGGGTCTGCATTGATTTCTCCGCTCATGTTCTCTGTGTACCCGTCGCGCATCACCACGTTCGTGCTGCGCTGGCTGGCGGCGTGTCTGGTGCTGGCGTCGCTGCTCGCCGTGCCGAACGCGCATGCCGTCGAGCCCTTCGTCATCAAGGACATCCGCATCGAAGGCATCCAGCGCACCGATCCGGGCACGGTGTTCGGTGCGTTGCCGTTCCGCATTGGCGACACCTACACCGACGAGAAGGGCGCCAACGCGCTGCGCGCGATGTTCGCCACCGGCCTGTTCAAGGACGTGCGCATCGAGATCGAGGCGCAGGTGGTGATCGTCGTGATCGAGGAACGGCCGATCATCGCCACCATCTCGTTCGTCGGCCTGAAGGAGTTCGAGCAGGACGTGCTGCTGAAGTCGCTGCGCGATGCCGGCATCGGCGAAGGGCTGCCCTTCGATCGGGCGCTGATCGACCGTGCCGAGCAGGAGATCAAGCGCCAGTACCTATCGCGCAGCCTCTACGGGGCCGAGGTGGTGACCACGGTCACGCCGATCGAGCGCAACCGCGTCAACGTCACCTTCACGATGACCGAGGGCGACGCGGCGCGCATTCGCGAGATCCGCATCGTCGGCGCCAAGGCCTTCACCGAATCGACGCTGCTCGGGCAGTTCGAGGCCAGCCCCAGCGGCTGGCTCAGCTGGTACACGAAGGGCGATCGCTACTCGCGGGCCAAGCTCAATGCCGATCTAGAGAAGCTGCGTGCCTGGTACCTGAATCGCGGCTTTCTCGAGTTCGCGATCGAGTCCACGCAGGTCACGATCTCGCCGGACAAGCAGGACATCACGATCACCATCACGATCCGCGAGGGTCAGGTGTTCAACGTCACCGGAGTGCGGCTGGAAGGCAACTTCCTCGGTCGCGAGGACGAGTTCCGCGCGCTGGTGGCGGTGCGGCCCGGCGCCCCCTACCGCGGCGACGACGTGGCGAACACCGTGCGCAGCATGTCCGAGCTGTTCGCCGCCTACGGCTTCGCCTTCGCGCGCGTCGAGCCGCGGCCGGAGATCGACCGCGACACGGGGCAAGTGCGGCTGGTCTTCTTTGCCGACCCGCTGCGGCGTGTGTACGTGCGCCGCATCGATATCGCCGGCAACACGCGCACGCGCGACGAGGTGATTCGGCGCGAGTTCCGCCAGTTCGAGTCCGCCTGGTACGACGGCACGAAGATCCGCGTGTCGAAGGAGCGGCTCGAGCGCCTCGGATTCTTCAAGGAGGTGTCCGTCGAGACGGTGGAGGTGGCCGGCGCGCCCGACCAGGTGGATCTGATCGTGACGGTCGCAGAAAAGCCCACCGGCAACCTGACGGTCGGTGCCGGCTATTCCAGCGCCGAGAACCTGACGCTGACCGCGTCGATCCAGCAGGAGAACGTGTTCGGCTCGGGTCACTTCCTGGGGCTGAGCGTGAACACCAGCAGCACCAACCGGACCTTCGCCATCAACACGGTCGACCCGTATTGGACCGTCGACGGTGTGTCGCGCGCATTCGACCTGTACTACCGCAAGTTCAGCCCGCTCAACACTTTCAGCAACAGCTACCAGCTGACCACCTGGGGCGGCGGGGTGCGCTTCGGCGTGCCGTTCACCGAGCTGGACACCGTCTTCTTCGGGCTGGCCTACGAGCAGACCGAAATCAACAACGACCCGAACCTGCCGAACAGCTGGTTCCTCTACCTACAGGAGTACGGGCCTCAGAGCAACGGCCTGCCGTTGACCGTGGGCTGGTCGCGCGACACCCGGAACAGTTCGCTGATACCCACGGCCGGCCGCTTCTTCCGTGCCGACGGGGCGCTCAGCCTGGTCGGCGACCTGCAGTATCTGCGCCTGAACTTCCAGGCCCAGCAGTACCTGGAGTTGCCGGCCAACTTCTCGATGGGCCTGAATGGCGAGATCGGCTGGGGCTTTTCCGTGGGCGACCGGAGCTACCCGGTGTTCAAGAACTTCTACAGCGGTGGCCTGGGTTCGGTGCGGGTGTTCCAGCAGGGCTCGCTCGGCGTGGTCGACCCGACCGGCGCCTTCGTGGGCGGCAACCGCAAGTTGAACGCCAATGCCGAGCTCTACATTCCGGTACCCGGCATGGGCAGCGACAAGACGCTGCGTTTCTTCACGTTCTTCGACATCGGCAACGCCTGGGGCGAAGACCAGTCGATCACCTGGGACAGCCTGCGCGCCTCGGTCGGCCTGGGCATCAGCTGGGTCTCGCCGTTGGGGCCGCTGAAGCTGAGCTACGGCACGCCGGTGATGTACCAGCAAACCGATAGAATCCAGCCCTTCCAATTCCAGATCGGGACCAGATTCTGATGAAGATGCGTTCGCTGACCTCGACGGCCGTGGCTGCGCTGGCGTGGATGGCCTTGGCCGGCGTGCCGGGGCTGGCCGGCGCGCAGGAGTTGAAGATCGGATACGTCAACAGCGAGCGTGTGTTGCGCGAAGCCGCGCCGGCCAAGGCGGCGCAGGCGCGCCTCGAGGGCGAATTCAGCAAGCGGGAAAAGGAGCTGGCCGACCAGGGCGCACGCCTGAAGGCGGCGGCTGAACGGCTGGAGAAGGACGCGCCGACGCTGGGCGAGAGCGAGCGTGCGCGGCGCCAGCGCGAGCTGGTCGAGCAGGACCGCGACATGCAGCGCCGCCGTCGCGAATTTCAGGAAGACCTGACCCAGCGGAAGAACGAGGAGTTGGCCGCGGTGGTCGAACGGGCCAACCGCGTGATCAAGCAGATCTTCGAGCAGGAAAAGTACGACGTGATCCTGCAGGAGGCCATCTTCGCCGGGCCCCGGGTGGACATCACCGAGAAGGTGATCAAGGCGCTGAACGCCGCGCCGGCCGCCCCGCGCTGACCCGGCGATCGGCGGGGACCCGATGATCGAGGTCCGCAGCGGTGAGCTGGTCGCCCAGCTGGGCGGCGAACTGATCGGCAATCCGGCGCATGTGCTGCACGGCATCGCTGCGCTGGAATCGGCGGGCGAACACCACGTCAGTTTCCTTGCCAACGCGCGCTACCTGGAGCAGCTGCAGCGCTCCGCGGCCGGCTGCGTGATCGTCGCGCCGGGCCTGCGCGACGCCGTGGGTCAACGGCCCAGCGCCATCGTCACCCCCGACCCGTACCTGTACTACGCGCGGCTCAGCCGCTGGTGGGCGGCGCGTCTGCGCAAGCCCGCGGCGCCGGGCGTGCATCCGTCGGCCGTGGTCGAGCCCGGGGCCCGGCTGCACGCACAGGCCAGCGTCGGACCGCTGGCCTACGTGGGCGAGGGTGCGGTCGTCGGCCCGGGTGCCGTGCTCGGCCCGCAAAGCCATGTCGGCGCGGACGCGGTCATCGGTGAGTACACCCGGCTGGCGCCGCAGTCGGTGGTCGGCGAGGGCTGCCGCATCGGCGCGCGCTGCATCCTGCATGGCGGCGCGGTGATCGGTGCCGACGGCTTCGGCTTCGCGCCCCACCAGGGGCACTGGGAGAAGATCGAGCAGCTCGGTGCGGTGGTGATCGGCGACGACGTGGAGATCGGCGCGAACAGCTGCGTCGATCGCGGCGCACTGCAGGACACCATGCTGGAGCAGGGCGTGAAGCTCGACAACCTGGTGCATATCGCGCACAACGTGCACGTCGGCGCCCACACGGCGATGGCGGCCTGCGTGGGTATCGCCGGCAGCACGCGCATCGGCGCGCATTGCACCTTCGCCGGCCAGGCCGGCGTGGTCGGCCACGTGCAGATCTGCGACCACGTGCACATCGGCGCCGCTTGCGCGGTGACGCGCTCGATCACCCGGCCCGGCAGCTACGGCGGCATGTTCCCCTTCGACGAGAATGGGGTATGGGACAAGAACGCCGCGACGCTGCGGCAGTTGTACGCGCTGCGCGGGCGCTTGCGCGCGCTGGAAAGCAAGACCAGATGAACGGCATCGACATCCACCAGATCCTGAAGAGACTCCCGCACCGCTACCCGTTGCTGCTGGTGGACCGGGTGCTGGAGCTCGAGCCCGGCAAGCGCACGCTGGCGCTGAAGAACGTGACCATCAACGAACCCTTCTTCGTCGGCCATTTTCCGCAGCGGCCGGTGATGCCGGGCGTGCTGATCCTCGAGGCCATGGCCCAGGCCGCGGCGTTGCTGTCGCTGCAAAGCGCCGGTGTCGAGATCGACGAGAAGACGCTCGTGTATTTCGCGGCCATCGACAACGCCCGCTTCAAACGCCCGGTCGAGCCCGGCGACCAGCTGCTGATGGAGATCACGCTGCTGCGGCTGCGCCAGGGCGTGCAGCGCTTCCACGGCGCGGCGCGCGTGGGCGACGAGCTCGCGGCGGAAGCCGAGATGATGTGCGCGCTCCGGCGTGCACCCTGAGCAGACCGTGACGCGCATCCATCCCACCGCCATCGTCGACGGCGGCGCCGAGTTGGGCGAGACGGTCGAGGTCGGGCCGTACACGATCGTCGGCGCTGGCGTGCGCATCGGCGAGGGAACGAGCATCGGCGCGCACTGCGTGATCGAGGGGCCCAGCCGCTTCGGCCGCGACAACCGCATCGCGCCTTACTGCGCGCTGGGCGGTGCGCCGCAGGACAAGAAGTACCGTGGCGAGCCGACCGAACTGCACATCGGCGACGGCAACACCATCCGCGAATACTGCAACTTCAACCGCGGCACCGCGCAGGACGCCGGTGTCACCCGCATCGGCGACGACAACTGGTTCATGGCCAACGTGCACATCGCCCACGATTGCCAGGTCGGCAGCCACACGGTGATGGCCAACTACGCCGCACTCGCCGGGCACGTGCACCTCGACGATTGGACCATCGTCGGCGGGCTGTCCGGCATCCACCAGTTCTGCCGGGTCGGGGCGCACGTGATGATCGGCTTTTCCAGCGCTGTGTCGCAGGACGTGCCGCCCTTCATGATGGTCGACGGCAACCCGCTGGCCGTGCGCGGCGTCAACCTCGAAGGTCTGCGCCGGCGCGGCTTCGACGCCGAGCGCCTCGGCGCCGTCAAGCAAATGCACCGCCTGCTGTACCGCCAGGGGCTGACGCTGGAGCAGGCCCGCGAGGCCGTCGCCAGGCTGGCCGACGATGTGCCGGCCGCGGCCGCCGACGCCGCGCTGATGACGGCCTTCCTGGCGCGCGTGACGCGCGGCATCGCGCGCTGACACCGTGGCGGACGGCGCGGCGCCGCAGCTCGGCATGGTGGCCGGCGAAGCGTCGGGAGATCTGCTGGCCGGCATGCTGCTGCGCGCGCTGCGCGAGCGCTGGCCGGGGCTGCAGTCGATGGGCATCGGCGGGCCGCAGATGGCCGAGCAGGGCTTCCAGGCCTGGTGGCCGCACCACAAGCTGGCCGTGCACGGCGTGGTCGACGCGCTGCGCCACTACCGCGAGCTCTACGGCATTCGCAGCGCGCTGATCGAGCGGCTGCTGGCGCATCGGCCGCAGGCCTTCATCGGCGTGGACGCGCCGGACTTCAACCTCGGCCTGGAACTGCGCCTGCGGCGCGCCGGCGTGCGCACGATCCACTTCGTCTGCCCGTCGATCTGGGCCTGGCGCGGCGGGCGCGTCAAGGGCATGGCGCGCAGTTGCGACCACGTGCTGTGCCTGTTCCCCTTCGAGCCCGAACTGCTGGCGCGCGCCGGCATTGCCGCCACCTACGTGGGCCACCCGCTGGCCGACCTCATCCCGCTGGAGGTGCCGCGTGCGGCCAGCCGGGAGGCGCTGGGCCTGGGCGCGGGCGATACGGTGGTGGCCGTGCTACCGGGCAGCCGCGCCGGCGAGATGCGGCGCATCGCGCCGGCCTTCCTGCAGGCCGCCGCCCTGCTGCAGCAGCGCCGCCCGGGACTGCGCATCGTGCTGCCGGTGGCGCACGGCCTGCGCGCACTGCTCGACGCGCTGCAGCGCGAGCACGCACCGGGGCTCGACGCGCAGCTGCTCGACGGCCGCTCGCACGAGGCGCTGGCCGCCTGCGACGCGACGCTGATCGCCAGCGGCACCGCCACGCTGGAGGCGGCGCTGTTCAAGCGGCCGATGGTCATCGGCTACCGCGTGCAATGGCTGAACGCCCAGATCTGGCGCGTCATGGGCTACCTGCCCTGGGTCGGGCTGCCCAATATCCTGGCACGCGAGTTCCTCGTGCCCGAGCTGCTGCAGCAGCAGTGCCAACCTCAGGCGCTGGCCGACGCCGTGCTGGCGCAGCTGGACGACGCGGCCGGCGCCGAGCGGCTGGCCGCGCGCTTCACCGACATGCACCAACTGCTGCGCCGCGACACCGCGAGCCGCGCCACCGATGCGATCGCGCAGGTTCTGCAGGCCTGAGCAGCTGGGGCTGCCGTGGCAGGGGCCCGGCCTCGTCGCCGGCGTCGACGAGGCCGGTCGCGGCCCGCTGGCCGGGCCGGTCGTGGCCGCCGCAGTGATGCTCGACGAGCTGCAGCCGATCAAGGGGCTGGCCGATTCGAAGGCCCTGTCGCCGCGCCGGCGCGAGCGCCTGTACGACGAGATTCGCGCCAAGTCCTTGTGTTGCAGCGTGGCCGAGGCCAGCGTCGAGGAGATCGACGCGCTCAACATCCTGCAGGCCACGCTGCTGGCCATGCGCCGCGCGGTCGACGGGCTGCGCCTGCGGCCGCATCTGGTGCTGGTCGACGGCAACCGCGTGCCGGCGCTGCCCATGCCGGCGCATGCCGTGGTCAAGGGCGACGCCCGCGTGCAGGCCATCGCAGCGGCGTCGATCCTGGCCAAGGTGCACCGCGACCGCCTGTGCGAGCAGCTGCACCAGCGCTACCCGCAATACGGGTTTGCGGCGCACAAGGGCTATCCGACCGAGCAGCATCTGCAGGCGCTGCGCGAGCACGGTGCCTGCGAGCAGCACCGCCGCAGCTTCGCGCCAGTGCGCGCCGTGCTGCACGCGCCATGAACGCCGGCCCGCTGCGCATCGCGTCGCGCGACAACCCCAGCCTGGTGATGGTGCGGCGCGCATTGCGTGATCCGGCCGCCTACCGCCGCGCGGGTGCGTTGCTGTGGCTCGAAGGCGACCACCTGCTGCGCGCCTGCGTGGCCCGTGGCATGGCCTTGCAGCAGGTGCTCATCGCCGAGTCGGCCTGGGACGACGCGGTGCTGCGCGCGCTGGCGCAGCAGGCACGGCGCGTGCTCCTGCTGCCCGACGCGCTGATGCGCGAGACCGGCACGCTGGAGTCGCCGGCGCCGATCGGCGCGCTGGTCGAGCGCCCCGTCGCTGCCGCGCTGCGGGCCGATGCACCCGCGGTCGTGCTCGACCGTTTGCAGGACGCCGGCAACGTCGGCAGCATCCTGCGCAGCGCGGCGGCGCTCGGCGTGCCACAGGTGGTGACATTGAAGGGCACGGCGGCGTTGTGGTCGCCCAAGGTGCTGCGCGCCGGCATGGGTGCCCACTTCGGTCTGATGTTGCATGAAGCGTTGACGCTCGATGCGCTGGCCGGGCTGAGCCAGCCCTGGGTGGCCACCAGCTCGCATGCGAGCGAACTGCTGCACCGCAGTCGTCTGCCGCAGCCCTGCGTCTGGGTCTTCGGCCACGAGGGCCAGGGCGTGGCCCCCGAGGTGGCGGCACGCTGCGGCATGGCGCTGCGCATCGCCCAGCCTGGCGGCGAGGAGTCGCTGAACGTCGCCGCCGCCGCGGCGATCTGCCTGCACGAGAGCCTGCGGCAGCGCGACGCTCTCAAGGAAACGCCGGGCCGCCCCAAGTTTCCTTGACCCCCGCGGGGGGC